>Ga0224501_10000056_pt1 | contig 125156 bp, 113 predicted proteins | sample SF_Oct11_sed_USG_4_FD_169105 | JGI IMG/M metagenome (GOLD analysis project Ga0224501, IMG submission 169105) | Sediment microbial communities from San Francisco Bay, California, United States - SF_Oct11_sed_USGS_8_1 | ecosystem: Environmental > Aquatic > Marine > Sediment | place: USA...
GGTACATGCGGGCATCTTGTTCCGGCACATTTAAGTAAAACTGGTTCTCGATAATGTCTTTGAGGATATCAAGGACTTTTGTTTCATACTCATTTTGTGCCACAGGGGCCTTCATATAGCTCTTGTCACTTTCGCTATAATCGGAATCCGCCAGAGCAGGGTTTCCCGTCAGAAAAAGAACAACCAGTAGTATTAAAAACTTTTTGATCATATCTCTAAACTAACAGCATTACATTACCAGTCCAGAGCCTATTTCTTATTTCTTTTTACATAGACATGTTTTATGTGGTATTTTTAAGTATGACTAAATATTCAGTTTAATTCTGGATGATAAGAAAAATAAAGGAGTAATTCTTTGGATGAGATTGATGATATAGAAAGAATAAAAGGTAGAGCTAACAAATTGTTTGCTGCGCTCGAAAGAGAGACTGGTGGACGTAGACGATTGCCACAGCAAGAAGAAATATCTTTGGGTAATTCCGAATCAAACGGGACTAGCGACAGACCAAGAGAAGGGGTAAAAGGCAAACCTGCTGCGGCAAATAATGAACTGGATCTGATACTACACAATAATTATCTTATGATCGATAATCATCCAAAATTTGGGGATGTTGGCGTAGACATGACAAAGATGACTGCACAAAATTCAGGAGATAATATAGTTGAAATGGAGCTTATGAAAACAGATCCTCAAATAAGTAGCAGTTTTTTGGACAAAGTACACAAAATTCAGGAGAATAAACCAACATTAGACAGGATTGAAGGAGCGTCAATGACGCAAAATGATGATGGTTCAACTGTTCTTCTGGCATATAAACAGCTGCATATGCTTATTGAAGAGGTAAATGGCAAAATGCTTGTGACAGCTGCAGATATCTTTAAGTTAGAAGAAGATTCTTCACTGAATATATGGCAGGCAACACTGCCTATGCCGTCAAGTCCTGAGCCTCAACTTCAAGCTAGCGCCTTAGAAACCTATGGAAACAAAGGAAATTCTACCGGACCAAAATTCTGATTCTCATCGTTGAGGAAGCGCAGATCATATCCAAATGACCGTGCTCCGGCCTATATTTCCGGTATGTTCAGAGAAAGGCCGCTCGTTTTTGCAATTTCTATTAGTTGTGGATTGTTCTTCAATTCTTCAAAATCTTCGCGTCTTATTCGATCGGCCATCTGACGGCTGATACTGTCTTTCTTACCTATGGTTCTTGTAGTTTCCTCATCATAACCCCCAAGTCCAAAGCGCCTTTTTATGACATTGAGTTTACGGGGATTGTTGCCTAAAACTTCTTCCAAAACCTTCAGAATTTTTTGACTCTGTTCTATTCTTTCAACTTCTTCAGAAGGGTCGTAACGTCCGTCTGTTAATTGATCGCCCAGTGTGTCCGACCTTTGATCATGAGGATTAAGCGGCTGGCTGAAATAAGTAGGAAGAGCAGCAGCCTGCAGGATATCTATTATTTTATCAGATTCTATCTTTGTCTCTTTTGCGATCTCGTCATATGTCGGCGTACGTCCTAGATTATCGGTCAGTGATTCTGTAGCTTCTAAAATAGATTTAAGTTCTTTGTCAGCATTAACTGGCAAGCGCACCATGCGCCCTTTATTTTTGATCGCACGTTCTATGGTTTCCTTGATCCACCATGTGGCATATGTGGAAAGCTTGCCACCCTTTTTCACGTTAAATTTATCTGCTGCGTTTATTAAACCTTCATTGCCCTCTTGAACCAGGTCATCGAATGCCATGCCGCTTCCCAAGTATTTTTTTGCAATAGGTATCACAAGCAGTAAATTTGCATTGACCATTTTCTTAAGCTCATCATTGAGGTTTACCTCTGATTTTTTCAGGAGATTCAATTTTTTCTTCTCCCCTTTTAGTCTATTTGCACGGGAATTGCCCTGATCTTGAGAGACTTCCTGTATGATCTTATCGCGTGCTTTTTCATGAATTTTCATATCGAACATGAGAGCGGCCAGATTTGTTTTTAATGTCTCGATTTTTTTATCTATTTTCTGCATTGAGCCATCTTTATTTCTCACTCGAAGGACTCCATCGCGCTTTTTTTGATATAAATCAAGGAGGTCTTGCCCCATATTGCCCGCCGTATCAATTTTTTTCTTCGCTTTCCGTTGGGCTATTAAGTCCTTTGAGGCTTTTGATTTCTTTGAGCTTTCTGCGGGTGTTTTCTTATATGAAGGGGATACATAAACAAGGTCTTTGACGATGATCTTTTGAACTTCGTCAGGAGTCTTACGCCCTTTGTTTTCAGCTTTACTTTTAGGTTCCTTAACAGATTTGCAGGTTTTTACAAAAAGGGTAAGTGCTGTTTCTGAATTGATGAGTGCGGTATAAAAGTCCTCCTTTTTATTATCTATTTCTGCGGCCAGAGCTTGCTCTTCCTCCCTTGAGAGTAGCTCAATTTCTTTTCTCTTCGACGAAGATACTTTAGTTTTCTTTTTCGATGAAGGCCTTAAATCATTCAAAGTTGCAATCACAGTTGCTTCCGCAATCTTTTTATATGTCTTTATCGATTCTCCTTCATCGAAACTTACTTCCGCCCCGTTGCCGGTAAATGCTGATTGCCCAAACGTACGGTTAATCTTTTTTCCACCCATTTTCTGCCTATCTCTTTTTGGTTTATTTTATAGTAGCTATGTCAGATGTATTATTGCCATTTTATTGTCACTATTCTGTAAAATCAATAAAATTATGGGTAATGATTCTATATGAACATAAATGTATCTTTTTTGTTGTTTTCAACTTAATGTATATCTCTTTTTAAACGAAGATGCTGCCGAATGAAAAAAGTTATTATAGGAAAAGAAGAATGGTGTTCCTTGCCGGAGCTTGGCTTGCCGGCTATCAAGGCGCGCATAGATTCAGGAGCGAAGACTTCGTCTTTGCATGCGTTTAATATTAATACGTTTGAAAAAGACGGGAAAAATTACGCGCATTTCGATATTCATCCCGTGCAGGGTAACCGCAAAATCATACAAAGTTGCCGCGGCCTTGTTGTAGATAAAAGGGCTGTCAAAAGCTCGAGCGGAGATAAGGAACGGCGCCTTGTGATCCGTACGCCTGTTATTCTGGGCGAGCAGAGCTGGGATATTGAAATTACCCTGACCAATCGCGATTCTATGGGCTACCGGATGCTGATCGGGCGCGAAGCTATGGCCGGACGTGCTTTGATTGATCCGAATGCTTCGTTCTGTTTGGGTGAGATTGAAGAGAAAGAGGCCATCAAACATTATAACGTCGTGTCCCACCGCAAGAGCGGTTTGAAAATATTATTATTGGCGAGTAATCCTGATCTTTATTCCAATAAGCGGATTATGGAGGCAGGAGAAGAGCGCGGACATGAAATGACTTTCGTGAATATCAGCCAGTGCTATATGAATATCAGCGCAACCAATCCCGAAGTGCATTATCGCGGAGGGGAGTTGTTGGAGAATGTGGATGCGGTCATTCCCAGAATCAAGCCGAAAATGACATTTTATGGTTGTGCGATTACGCGGCAATTTTCCTCGATAGGGGCGTATTGCCTGAATAGCTCTTTGGCGATTGCGAGGTCAAGAGATAAGCTGCGTTCGTTGCAAGAGCTGTCCAATAAGCGTATTCCTATGCCTACGTCTGGTTTTGCCAAGTCGCCTGTGGATACGAAGGAAATCATAAAAATGGTCAATGGTGCGCCTTTGGTGGTTAAACTGTTGGAGGGGACACAGGGGCGCGGCGTGGTGCTGGCGGAAACCAATAAGGCGGCGGAGAGTGTGATTAATGCGTTTAAAAGCCTTAATACGAATATTCTGGTGCAGGAATTTATCAAAGAAGCCAATGGCGAGGATATAAGATGTTTTGTCATTGACGGCAAGGTGGTTGGTGCAATTCAGCGTAAGGCAGCGGCTGGAGAGTTCAGGGCTAATTTGCATCTGGGTGGCTCGGCCAGTACGGTGAATATCACAGCAGAGGAACGCAAAATTGCGGTGAAGGCAACCAAGACGATGGGGCTTGTCGTGGCGGGGGTGGATATTATTCGCTCCAAGGACGGACCGAAAGTGCTGGAGATCAATTCTTCTCCGGGGTTAGAAGGCATCGAGGAAATTACGGATAAAGACATTGCCGGAATGATGATTCAGGCGGTTGAGCGGAATGTGAAGAAGAGTAAAAGCTAGCTTGTTTTCCATTTAATATCAAATTCACTTAAGGCCTTTAGATACTCCTCCAGCGTGATAAAGCCGGTGCAGGGATAGGCGCCTGTTTCGGTGATTTGATCGCTGGCGATTTTCTTGGCCATAAGGATGGCGGGCATGCTCGGGATGTTAAGCCCGTCTCCGTGATGCGCCACCAGATCAAAGGTAAGGTCCTTGTCTTTACCGCTCTCATCCTTACCCGATAGCATCATGTAAAAACCGCTATCATCACTGCCGAGGGGATCGAGAAGCAAAGAGAGTTTCAGCAAGATGGGCGCAGAACTTTGCAGGGAGCGGAGAATTTTCAAGCGCACCAGCCATGATAAAAGCCACAAACCTCTATGCAGGATTTTAAGCTCCAGCCCTGCGCGAAAGCGGATGGTTTTAAGATCGGGGTAAGCTTTAGGGAAAATCTCCAGATCGGGGATATCGCAATTGCCCAGCAGGCGTTTGTTAAGCCCGTAAAATTTCCGCGCTTTCATATCATGCCAGCCATAGATTTCCTGCATTTTTCCGTCAATCAGGGTCGTAAAGGGCTTTCCGGCGTAACTTAGCACTGCATAAGTGGTCGCCAGTCCTCTATTGGTGCGCTGCGCTGTGGTGATAGCGTATTCGATTTTTTCAAGAGTTTTGAACTCCTTTTTGTAATGATCGACCAAAGCACTTGTCAGGCAGGGAACGGAGCTTGCGCCGGAGCATATAAGCACGTTTTTTTCCTTGGCCGCTGCGTCCAGCTCTCCGATATTGGCGACAAAATCCCGCCCATCGGCAAGGTCGATATAATGACAGCCCCACGTGATGCAGCTTTTCGCGACGTGATAACCTTGTGATTGAAACGGGCCGGAAGTATGGATAACAATATCGGGTTTTATCTGTCCGAGTTTCTCGGGCAGGTTTTTATCAATATCCAGAGCGGCGGATTCGGGCGGGTTGGCGGCTTTAAGAGTGGCCGCAAAGGCCTTGGCCTTATTAAGGCTGCGCCCCGAAATAATCAGGGTTATAGTGCTCTCCCGTGCCAGATGCTTTGCAATAAAGCGCCCGAAATTCCCGTAACCGCCGATGATGAGGATGCGCGTGGTCATTGGGTTATTCTTTTGTTACTGCAAACGACAGTATGAATTCTAAAATAGATTTACGCATCTCAAAATAACTGTCTAATTCATTCTTATCAAAAGCATAACTGACGTAATATTTGTTCGTATTGGAATTATCTGTACAAGTGCGCTTGCACGTCTTGCATTCTTGTTCGTCTTTACATTGGGCATAGTACTGATAAGTATTGTTCTTTCTTGTTACTTCTTTCTTACACCAAGTATCAGGCATACATTGAAGAATATTTGTAATTTCCCCTTCACTATTTTTGAATAGGTAGATATCGTGCTCTATGCTGTTTCTATCTTTTATTTGGTGTGCATAATATATCAACCAATTTCCAGATTTTTCAGGGGGCATATCATATACTGGCTTGCTTGATTTATCTCTGTAATGAGTTTTCTTTTTTTGCTTTTCAAAAAAATCATTTCTGTGGTCAAAAATTTCCTTGTCACTGAATGCTTTGTAATGTGGTCTAAGGGTAACAGCTAAAGCTCCCTTATTTTGTATTTCTAGTGCATCATAGGGGATTTCAAATTGTGCAAATGGATATGCACTTCTGTTTATTATTACCCAAAACCCTGACGGCTCTACTTCAGGTTTTTCCTTGTCCACTAAAGGCCATTTTTTTAGATACTTTCTTGGTACTGAAAACTTATCATGCCACAAATTCATCTTAACAAACCTGTTTGAACTTTCTGGTGGGATCAAATATGCGCGATAAGCAAATACAGAGATAGCAGGCAGAAAAACCAAAACAAGCATGATCAATGCAATTCTGGACTCCTTGTCTTTGATTAAAGACTTTTTGTGAACAACGAGGGTTTTCCCTGTCCTATATATGAAACGAAATGAGGTAAAAACACTTAAAAGCAATACACCGATCAAAAAAAGTATCCAAAAAAACTGTAATATTTCGAAATGAAATAAAGAAACAAAAAGACCATAGCCCATGAGGACTGCTGCGGCGATTACAATAGGTGAAAAAAACATCAAGTATAGTGATAGGAAACCACCCCAAACACTGTTGTCACATTTCACTTGAATAATCATTTGACCCGAATAGTAACATCCGGGAAGGACCTCCACCAAAAAACTGAGAAACGGTGTAATAGATAAGAAAGAGGCAAGGCAGAAAAACCCTATAAAATCTAGTAATAAGGAAAATCTTTTCTTTGAAATGAGCTTTTTAACTATCATTTTTATAATATGGTATCCTTTACCTTAAATCGACCTTATATACTCATAAGCCGTGTCTGTACATTTTCCCATCATACCGGTTTCATCACCATCAAAAAGAAGATTATAACCAATCCGGTGAAGGCGGGCCAGCCGAGGATAAACCAGAGCTTGAAAAGCCTGTTATAGCGCTCGGGCAGCGGGGTGTTTGTCTCTAGTGACCCAGCGATCATGGTTTTTAGCTGCACTTGTATCCACACCACAGGCAGCCAGCATGCCCCCGCGATAATATAAAGGATATAGGTGATCACAAGCCATAAATCATCCCAGCCATAGCTGCCTTGCCAAACGAGCCAAGCCCCGCTCAGGGGCTGCACTATTACGGCTGGGAGGGTAAAGACATAATCCGCCAGCACTGTATTACGCGCCGCATATAATTTCTCGTGCAGATTATCGGTAAAGTGCGAGCGGAGCATGAAAAACGCGATGCCAGTTCCTGTGCCGAATAAAACGGTCCCGCTCAGGATATGCAGCGTTTTTACGATTAAGTATGTGTCCATAAATCCTTCTAAATCATCACCATGCCGCCATTTACATGGATGGTCTGGCCTGTGACGTATTCGGCTTCATTGCTGGCCAGATAACAAGCGGCGGCGGCGATGTCCTCGCTTGTGCCCATTTTATTCGCCGGAATGGTTGCGTTGATCTTGGCTTTTTGATCGTCAGTAAGCACATCGGTCATGGCTGTGGCGATAAAGCCGGGGGCGATGCAATTGACGGTAATGCCGCGGCTGGCGATTTCTGCGGCCATGGCCTTGGACCAGCCGATCATGCCTGCCTTGGAGGCTACGTAGTTGGCTTGGCCCGGATTGCCCGTTACGCCCACAACAGAGGAAATATTGATAATGCGCCCGTTTCTGCGTTTCATCATGCCGCGCTGTACGGCTTGGGCAAGCTTGAAAGGCGCGGTCAGATTGACATCCAGAACTTCCTGCCAGTCGGCGCCGCTCATACGCATAGACAGACCATCACGGGTCAGCCCTGCATTATTCACCAGAATATCAATCTGGTCCATAGTGTCTTCGGCGCGTTTGATAAGGTCCTTTATGGCATCTTCATTTGAAAGATCAGCTTGCAGCACATGAACGCGCTCGCCCAGTTCTTTTGCAAGCTCGTCCAGTTTTTCCTGATTGCGGCCCGATATGGCGACAGTTGCGCCTTGAGCATGTAATGCCGTAGCAATAGCACCGCCAATTCCGCCCGTAGCGCCAGTTACCAATGCTTTTTTATCTGTCAGATCGAACATAGTTTTTTAACCTTTTTTGTTTACCATTAGGACATATTTAAAGCGTAGATTAGGGCTTGTAAAGTTGAGAATGATTTATAACGGAATGGCCCTTATTTGACATAAAATATTGAGTAAAGGAGAAAAAACCTGCATAAAAATATTGACAAATACGTATAGAGGTATAGTAAATTTATGTACTTTACGTAATTTATTTGGTATTTTGTCCCTATATTACAGGTTATTTAAAAGCATATGGGCTTTTTAGAATTAAGACAGCAATTTGGCAAACATGTCGGCGTGCAATTCGCCGAGGAACGGCCTAGTGTGGGAATTCCGAGTAAAGTGTTGTCAGAGGTATTTGGTCCTGCGGGTCAGGGTATGCACGGTATGTCACAAGAAGTGGGGCATGATCATGAACAATCTTTATGATATGCTCTATACGACGCGTCAGGCCGTTCAGGAGGCCTTTTCCAAGGAAAGCGTGTTTTCGCCCGAGCGCAATGCCATGCTTAATGCACTGCAAGGTATCTTAGAGCGCTGTGAGGGGGAGGACACTGAAATCATCGAGGTTGATTACGAGGATATCTTTAACCTCTATAAACACCGCCATGTGATTAATGATGCTGCCCATATTCATGAGGCTTTTATGGGCAACCGCGCTTTGGCGTCGTCTTTGCGGCAAATTGCCCTGAATATTGAAGTCGCGCAGGGCAATAACTGGATGCCACAAGATTCAGCGGCGAAATCCTAGGATTTGGTGATTTCTAATATAACCCGCCTGTTCCGGTAGAAACGGAATTGGGGCTGGTTTCTGTTCTGGGCTGTTGTTGCGGGTTGTTTGGGTCATAGGCGTCCCCACCGCCGCCATTATTATAGTATTCATTATAATCGTAATTCATCCCATAAGAGGACATAAGCGAGATTCCACCTTCATCCAGAATATACATATCATCACTTGGCTCTGTGCCGATGATAAAGTCTTCCCAGATAATGCGTTTATCTCCGCTGCGCGCGCGCGCTCCTGTATCGGCATTAATACGGACAGAACGCAGGCCCGCTGGTCTGCGAAACGGTGTTGGAGGATCATCGGCGAGCGCTTCTTTGATAAAGCTTTTAAAGATAGGTAAAGCTACAGAAGAGCCTGTTTCGCGGTGGCCCAATGAACGCGGCTCGTCAAAGCCCGTGAAAACACCGACGACCAGATCGGAAGAAAAGCCCATAAACCATGCATCTCGGGATTCATTTGTTGTGCCGGTTTTTCCTGCCAAAGGGCGATTAAGCTCGCGCAAGCGGACACCTGTTCCGCGCTGCACGACACCTTCCATGATTGAGACAATTTGAAAAGTTGTTCTGGGATCGGCAATTTGGGCGCGGTTATCCGGCACATCGGGGGCGGGCTGTTCCTCCCATTTTACCATGTCGCCGCAACGCAGGCATTCGCTTTTATCATGCTTGAAAATAGTTTTTCCGTGGCGGTCTTGTATACGGTCAAAAAAGGTCGGCGTGATCTTTTTACCGCCATTAACCAGCATGGCATAAGCTGTGGTAAGGCGCAGCAGAGTTGTTTCTGCAGACCCCAAAGAATTGGCGAGTAGAGGCGACATGTTATCGGTGATGCCGAAATGGTCGGAATATTTGGCAACTAGATCCATGCCCAAAAAATCAGCCAAGCGCACAGTCATCAGGTTTCGGGATTTTTCTATCCCGACGCGAATAGGTGTGGGGCCATAAAACTCATTCGAGTAATTGGTGGGTTTCCATGTTCCCGCGGTTTCGTCTTCCAGCACAAAGGGCGCGTCCAGCACAAGCGTAGCCGGAGTAAATCCCTTATCCAGCGCCGCCAGATAGACAAAGGGCTTAAAGGCCGAACCGGGCTGGCGTTTAGCCTGGGTTGCGCGATTAAACTCATCTCCTCCATATTCATAATTCCAGCCGCCTTGCATAGCCAACACGCGGCCCGTATGAGGATCAAGGGCAATCAGAGCGCCCTCAATTAAGGGGATTTGTCGCAAATGATAATGTTTTATATCGCTGCTTTCTGGGTCTTCGGAAACTGATTTTTCCTCGACCATAATAATATCACCGATTCTTAGAACCTGTTTGACTGAGCTGATTTCCTTGCCCAGCTCATAGCCGTTATCGAAGGACTTGCGCGCCCATTTTACATCTTCCAGAGTAATCATACCCTGATCTTTATCTTTAAAACCAATAACGGCCTTGCTATCTGTGACATTCAGTACAACTGCCATATCCCAGCTGTCGAGTAAATCTTGCGGCTTGGTCATATCCGAGAGTTGTTTGCGCCAGTCATCCAGAGACTCCAGCTTTTGAAACGCTCCGCGCCAGCCATGACGCATGTCATAATCCATAAGTCCTTCTCGAAGGGCGCGTTGCGCTATATCCTGATAGACAGGATTAACTGAAGTTCTGACGACAAGGCCACCTTGATACAGAGCGTCCTCCCCGTATATATCTTTGAGTTCACGACGGACTTCTTCGGCGAAATAAGGGGCGTCGACTTCTTGGTCAATACGTTTTTCGGCCATGATAAGGGGTTTTAATCTGGCGATTTCTGCTTCGGCCTGCGTGATATAATTATCCTCTTCCATGCGGTCTATGACATGGTTTCTGCGTTCCAGCGCCTTGTCGTGGTTTTTGACAGGGTGATAATTATTGGGCTGTTTGGGCAGTCCGGCCAAATAGGCGGCTTCGGCAGTGTCTAACTCATTAAGGGCCTTATCGAAATAATACTGAGCAGCGGCAGCAACACCATAAGCCCCCCCGCCCATATAAATCTGGTTTAGATAAAGTTCCAGAATATGATCCTTATCCATCGTTTTTGTCATGCGATAGGCCAGAATAGCTTCTTTGATTTTACGCTCATAATTAACGTCATTGGAAAAGAAAAAGTTTTTGGCCACTTGTTGTGTAATGGTCGAAGCGCCTTGAGGTCTCTTGTTTACGCCGGAAATTTTGTTTTTTGCATATTTTAGAGCTGCTCTGGTTATGGCTTTTAAATCGACACCGCTATGGTCGTAGAAATTTTTATCTTCTACGGCGATAAAGGCGTTTTTTACACGATCAGGTATAAATTCTATGGGGACGAAAATACGTTTTTCCTGAGCAAATTCTGCGAGCAGATTACCATCGCCTGCGTATAGCCGTGTAACGATGGGGGGCTCGTAATTGCGGAGCTGTGAGTAATCCGGTAGATCCTTCCCATAGTAATTCAGGACATAGAAAAATCCACACACAGTAATAATTGCGCCGAGAAAGCCCAGTGAGAATAATCCTAAAAATCCGTACCAGAGATATTTCATTTAGCCACTTTTCATTTTTATCCGGATCAGCGTTATTCGCTCCTGGCCTAGTTTTCTAGGCTTCGTCGCTCATGCCGTGTCCGGCCAAAAAGCAAAAGCGACTAAATAACTTTTGTGATGGTTGTAGTAAGTCTTTTACTTATGCTTCGCAAGGTATCATTTTTAGAGAAGCGCAGACAAGGGGAAAGGTTGGCTATGTTGTGCTTTTGCCCTTTTCATCTGTGGATGGATATTTTATTCATAGTTCTATGATTAGAAAACCAGAGACAATGGCTGAGCAAGATAAAGCTTATGATCTTATTTGCCAGCTTCATCATTTCTTGTCCTATCCTGTTTTGGAAAAACCCGAATATGACAGACGTTTGAAGTTTGCAAGTGAAGGTGGATATGAGCAATATTTGCTTTTTGATGAGGCAGATATTGTTGTTGGCCTTATTGGCTTAAGGGTGCTCAATGACTTGTTGCGCCCGAGACGCTTGTTTATTGATGATCTTGTTATTGATGCGCAGCATAGAGGTAAAGGCTATAGCACCGTTTTACTGGATTTTGCTTTTGATATGGCAAAAGAAAAATGTTGTGTGCGTGTTGATCTGGAGGCAGCACTGAAAAATGATAGGGCTATTGCTGTATATGAAAAGAAGGCTTTTGAAAAAGCGGCGTATTTGATGAAAAAATTTGTATGAAGAAAAAAATTGTAAAAAATGAAAATAACAATTGACCCAAGAATCAATTTATGAGATTCTTAGATCATAAAGAAGGTAGCAACTGTTACCGAGAATTTTCCAAAAGGGCGGGTTAATACCTGCCTTTTCCGTTTCCACTATTATTTCTTTCGTCGTAATAGTGTAATTCTGCCAGTTTCATATCAAAAAACTAAAAGCACAATACTCGAAAGTATAAGTTTCAGTTAGGATACAAACTAGTGGTAGCCAATTCCCGAAAACATCATTCACAAAATGCCGTGAGACATCTAAGAATATTAGTTTTCGTCTGTACTGCCCGATTTTAAGGTTTGACAGGACCAGCCGATCCCCAAACACTTAGCGCAGTTTTTACACCTAACTTCGTGTTTTCAAACAATAAAACGGTAACAGTTGCTATGAGAGTTAAGCTATACCGATTCGTTTTTTTTGGCAATATACTTTTCCACAAAAAAACAAAAAAATAATTTTTCTGAGATTTTTTTATAAAATTCGGCGGGTAATCGGGCCTTCGGCGCGGCCATGGATAAATTGCTCGACATATTCATTACCCGAATGATCAAGGGTATCAACAGGGCCCTTCCAGACGATTTTCCCTTCCCAGATCATCGCAACATAATCCGCGATCTTGCGTACGCTGGCCATATCATGGGTAATAGTCAGGGCTGTGGCGCCTAGACCTTGTACACTGTCAATGATCAGATTATTGATGACATCGGCCATAATGGGATCAAGTCCTGTGGTGGGTTCGTCAAAAAAAATGACTTCAGGGGATGTTGCTACGGCGCGCGCAAGACCAACCCGTTTTTGCATACCGCCTGAAAGTTCCGCGGGGTAGAGATTCGCAACGTCTTCTTTTAGGCCCACAGCCTTGATTTTTTCAATGGCTATTTTTCGGGCTTCTTTTTTATTCATACCCTGTCCTTGCACAAGGCCAAAGGCAACATTTTCCCAGATTCGCAGCGAATCGAAAAGGGCTGCGCCTTGAAAGAGCATGCCGAATTTATGCATAAGCTGGCTGCGTTGTTTGATAGAAAACTTTGTTGTCTCTTCTTCATCAATTAGAATTGATCCACTATCAGGGGTCATTAGGCCGAGAATGCATTTGAGCATAACTGATTTTCCTGTGCCTGAAGAACCAATTACGACCAGAGATTTTCCTTCCGGCACGTCCAGATCAAGGTTGCTTAGCACATGATTTGAGCCAAAGGCTTTGCTTACGCCGCGAAGGGAGATTTTTGCTTTTGGCTCTGGTTCAATTTTTATAGCGGCTTGAGTCATGAGAAAAAGATTTGCGTTATAATATAGTTGAAGATCAGGATTAGAATCGAAGCCGACACAACGGCGTTTGTTGTGGCTGCGCCTACACCTTGAGCGCCTCTGCCTGAATTAAAGCCGTGATAACAACCCATAATCGAGACGATAAAGCCGAAGACTGCGGCTTTGACAAGGCCGGAGATCACATCAATATCCTCAAGTGTTTTCCAGGTTTGCTCCATATAGGGGCCGGGGCTAAAGCCCAGATTATAGACTGAAACCAGATAGCCGCCGAATACACCGATAATATCGCCGATCAGTACCAAAACAGGCAGCATAAAGGTTGCGGCGATAACACGCGGAGCGATGAGATATTTATACGGGTTTACAGAAAGTGTTCTCAGGGCATCAATTTGCTCGGTTACGCGCATTGTGCCAATTTCAGCGGCTATGGCTGCGCCGACGCGTCCGGCGACCATAAGTCCGGCAAGGACGGGGGCCAGTTCCCGTGTGACGGAGAGAACAACAACGCCTGCAATGGCACTTTCGGCATTAAACCGGGCCATGCCTGTATAGCTTTGGAGGGCCAGAACCATGCCTGTAAAAAGGGCTGTCAGTCCGACAACGGGCAAAGAAAAATATCCGATATCAATAAGTTGGCGACCAAGCTGCGCCGGAAAAAAAGGCGGCAGGAAACAATTTTTGACACTGCGATAGGTGAAATCTGTCAGGCGTCCCAGAGCGGCCAGAAAATTAAGGGTTCCCGCGCCGATATTACCGAAAATATCCAAAATTATAGTTAGCGGATTAAAACGGCTATGTTTCGTTTGTGTTGTGACCTGAGACATTTTTATCCATATTTTCTTCTAGAGACTGGAAAACATAGCAATAAAACTCTACTCTCGTCTATATGTGTGAAAAAATAAAAACCATAATATCCCCCGATGATCTGGTGTGTATGAACAAATATGCAGGGGCTTGCCATTTTCGCGTCGAACTTGCCTATGCGCGCATCGATAATCTGCTTTTCGGGGAGCGGATTTATCGAAGTGATGCTGCGCTATATCTGCATAGGGATTTGGCAGATGTGGTTCGGGCGGCTGCCCGTCACTGTTTCGAGGCACATAATTTGCGTTTTGTGCTTTATGACGGGCTACGCACTTATGAGGCGCAGGAGCGTATGATGGAAACGCGGCGCGTCAAAGATAATCCGAATTGGCTCGAGGAGCCGCGGCTTCTTTCCCCGCCCGGAAGTGGCGGGCATCCAAGGGGAATGGCGATAGATATTGGGCTGGAGACGCTGGAAGGCAAGCTTTTGGATATGGGCACTCCCTTTGATTATCTGGCAGAAAATCCGGCTCCTGAGCATAATCCGGCGCATCGTTTATATCAAAATCATCCTGATGAAGTGTATAGGAACAGAGCAATATTGGATGAGGCCATAGCCTTTGGCTCGACTGGGCTTGGCGTGCCGATTTTCCCCTTGCCGCAGGAATGGTGGGATTACAGGTTGCCCGTGGATGTTTTTAGTCAATACGCACCCCTACATGAGGGTGATTTGTATGATGATATGAAACTACTTGATGTATGAGCGTTTGTAACGCGGCCCCAAACTGGTCAGGATTTCATAGGAGATTGTGCCGGCGTCTTTCGCCAGAGTGTCAACAGATTGATTGGGACCCAATGCCTCAATCATGTCATAGGGCTTGGGGTAATCGCGTTCCGGCACATTTTCAAGATCGCAGATTACTGTATCCATGGAAACGCGGCCGCGAATAGGAAGAGCATAATTTTTCCAAAAAAGCTTTCCTTTATTGCTTAAGGATCTAAAAAAGCCGTCGGCGTAACCAAGATTTACTGTGACGAGCGCCGTATCATTTTTGAAGCAATACGTTTCGTTATATCCGCATGTCTCGTTTTTTTTCACATTCTTGATCTGTAGCGCTGGGACGGACAGCTTTGCCACAGCTTTCATCGGGTTTGTGGTTTCTGGTGTTGGATTTCCACCATATATCGCAATTCCAGGGCGGGTTATATCTAAATGGTACTCGGTGTCCCGAAATATGCCACTGGAGTTGCATAGCGATGATTTTACATTTAAGTAGGTGTGATATATCCTTTTAAATTTCTCGTACTGTAATCTTGTGGATGGATTTCCAGCTTCGTCGGAGCTTGCAAAATGGCTCATGAAAAAATCAATCTCAAGGGGCTCCAGTATGTCGTGATTATGATCAAGAATAAATGTTTCCTCATCATTTAGGCCCAGCCTGTTCATACCTGTATCAAAATGGATGACAGTAGGCAGTTTCTTTTCCTGCAGCCGTGCATCATGTGTATAAGCCGCAATATCAGACAGGGAATTGAGAACTGGAATGAGGTTAAATGCTTTGTATTCTGAGGATTTTGGGACAAAGCCGTTTAAAATATAAATCATGGCATCGGGCAGAATTTTGCGAAGATTGATGCCTTCTTCGAGTGTGGACACAAAAAACCGTCTTGCGCCTTTTTCAAACAGAGCGGGAGCAACGTGCTGTGTGCCAGTCCCGTAAGCATTCGCCTTAACAGATACGCCCGTCTCGCAGGACTTTGCGCTTAAGGAGTCCAAATGGCGGTAATTCTCTTGCAGAGCTTTGAGATCGATTTGTAATTCACCAGATAGAGCCATAACATCCATATTCCTATTTAAATCGTCATTGCACGCCTTGTGCGTGCAATCTGGGTATGGATTACACGGACGAGCCGTGTAATGACGTTATCTTATCTTAGTAAAACTTGCCACAGTCCTAATCAAAAACATTTGTGTGATGTTCGTCCAGATCGCTAAATCTTGTAACATGCGGGTCAAAGTGCATGCGTATTGTGCCGATCGGGCCATGACGGGCTTTGGACACGATACATTCGCCTATATTATGGGCGCGATCCATACGTTCTTGCCATTGCAGGTGTTTGTCAGTACCGACTTCGGGTTCGGTTCGGGAAAGATAATATTCCTCACGGTAGACGAACATGACGACGTCGGAATCCTGTTCAATCGATCCTGATTCCCTGAGATCCGAGAGAAGCGGGCGTTTATCTTCACGTTGCTCGACGTTACGGGAAAGCTGTGAAAGGGCAAGAACCGGAATTTCAAGTTCCTTAGCAATGGCTTTAAGGCCGCGTGTGATTTCAGAAATTTCAAGGACGCGGTTTTCCGTAGACTGGCGTGATCCTGTGCCGCGCAAGAGCTGGAGGTAGTCAATCACCAGTAGATCAAGCCCGTGTTGGCGTTTCAGTCTTCGCGCCCGGGTGCGTACCGCGCCTATGGTCAAAGATGGTGTATCATCAATATAAAGCGGCACTTGAGAAAGTTTTTGGCTGGCTTGCACAAAGGCCTGAAAATCATTTTCCTTGATATTGCCTTTTTTGATTGCGTGACCGGAGATATTGGCGACATCGGCTAAAATACGTGTGGCAAGCTGGTCAGAGGACATCTCCAGTGAAAAGAAACCCACGCGCCCGCCTTCTTTTCCGCCTGTTTCCGCATAGCGCGCAGCAGCGTTATAAGCAATATTTGTGGCCAAAGCCGTTTTACCCATGGAAGGGCGTCCGGCCAGAATAATAAGGTCTGAGGGATGAAGTCCGCTGAGTTGTTTGTCCATATCGCGTAAGCCAGTGGTAACGCCTGTTACGCCGCCTTGGGTTTTGAAGGCTTTTTCGGCAATTTCTATAGATACCAGAACAGAATCGCGCAAAGACACGAAACCCTTACTGGATATATCTCCGCTTTCGGCCAAAGCAAACAGCTTTGATTCTGCCATTTCTATGGTGCTTGTCGCATGTCCGTCCAATTTGAGATCATGGGCCTCGTTAACGATATCCTCGCCCAGATTAACCAAAGCGCGGCGCAGGGCCAGTTCATGAATGGTCTCGGCGTAATCTTTAACGTTAATAACACTTACGACACTGGCGGCCAGATCGGCGAGATAGCCGGCTTTTCCAAGGTCTTCAAGGTCCTTGTCTTTTTCAAAATATCCTTTGAGTGTGACCGGAGAAGCGCTTTGCCCGCGATCAATGAACTGGCTTATGGCGGTAAAGATTCGCTGATGTACGGGGTGATAAAAATGCTCGGTTCTTAAGAGATCGCCAATTTTTTCATATGATCCGTTATTGACCAGAAGTGCGCCCAGCAAACCTTGCTCGGCTTCCAGATTATGGGGCATCTCACGATAATGAGGGCTATTTTGCCCATCGGCATGTATGCCGTTCTGGTTGGTCGTGTTCGCCTGAATGTCTTGAAAACTTACTGCTTGCGTCATAAAAAAAAGCTAGCATAAGGAATCGACCCTGCGCTAGCTGTAAAAAATTTTATGATTGTGAATAACGGGGATGAAACCCTACTCAGCAGAGTCTTCTTCCTCTTTTTCCTCAGGCTTGTTTTTCGCTTTGGATTTTTTTTCTGCCTTTTCTTTGGCTTTAGGCTCTTCTTCAGGTTTTTCTTCTTCTGTGATAAGTGCCTTACCGGTTTTTTCCTGAGTTTTGGCTTCTTCACTTGATCTTGCAATGTTAATTGTTACCTCGACTTTAACTTCGGGGTGAAGAACGATTTCAATAGGAAATAATCCGATGGTTTTGATGTTGTCATTCAAGCTGACCATAGTGCGGTTAATGGCAACATCACCTTTAGCAGTTTCGCAGATTGTGGCTGCGATATCGCGTGATGTTACAGACCCGTATAGATGACCGGCCTCGGATGCTTGACGAATCAAAGGTGCCTTGAGGCCCTCTATAGATTTCGCCAGCTTCTCGGCTTCCTTCTTTTTCTTCTCATTTTCAGCTTCCAGAGATTTTTTCTGGGCTTCGAAATAAGCAATATTTTCCTTACTGGCGCGCAGGGCTTTTTTCTGCGGTAGAAGGAAGTTACGTGCATAACCCGGCTTTACATCGACGACATCGCCCATATTACCAAGATTTTCAACACGCTCCAAAAGTATAATTTGTGTAGACATAATGTATCTCCAATTCCAATATTATCTGTGGCTCTGTGAATGTGTTGAGTGACCGTAATCACTTTCGGTTTGCACATAAGGCAGCAGACCCATAAATCTGGCACGTTTAATAGCTTTGGCCAGTTCACGTTGCTTTTTCTGTGAAACAGCTGTGATGCGGCTTGGCACGATCTTGCCTCTTTCCGAGATATAGCGGCTTAATGTGCGTGTGTCTTTCCAGTCAATTTTCGGAGCGTTCGGACCTGTAAACGGGCAGGTTTTTCTGCGGCGGAAAAAAGGACGTTTCATTGTTGGTGCTTCTGACATTATGCTGCCTCCTTGCTGTATTTATCATCATCTTTTCTGTCGTCATCACGGGCTGATTTATCCATGACAATAGATGGTCCATCTGAGAGTTCTTCTTCGCGGATTGTCAGGTAGCGCACTACATCTTCGTGCAGGCGCATCTGTCTTTCCATTTCAAGCAAAGCAGGTGCTTCTGTATCCAGTTCGAGCAGGACATAGTGACCTTTGCGGGCTTTGTTGATTTTATAGGCAAAACTGCGAAGACCCCAAAATTCTGTCTTGTGGATTTTACCTTTTCCATCAGTGATGATTTTGGAAAATTGTTCTGTTAGGGCTTTGACCTGACCATCTGTCAGGTCCTGCCGTGCTATAAACACGGTTTCATAAAAAGGCATATTATGCTCCTCTTGGGTTAGCCGATGATCTTTGTCACCAGCGAGGTTATATAAAAGTGGGGCAATATTGCGCAAAACCCAGCGTAGTGCAAGGTTTTTTTATAATTTTTTGATAAAAAGTTCAGCTCTGGACGTTATTATTGACTACGCTGGTCACATAAGAGGCCATAAAGCTGGACCATGCATCAGCCTTGGCATCGGCATCACGGCTGTGATTCATGCCATCGCGAATCAGAAGTTCCAGTGTTTCGCGGGTCAATGACGGGTTGTGCAGAGCCTTACGGAAACGGGCTACAGACATGGCAGCAAATCCTGCAAAATCACAATTGGCCGGTGTGTATTCGGCGAAATCATTATAGGCTGCGCGGGTCTCTTCGATCAGAGTACATAATTCCAGTTCGTTTATATGTTTCATTATTCCCTACTCCAATTAATTTGTTTCGAAACAATTCTCCCACCCACTTAACTTAGAGAATCATGAAGAGGCATAATGCCATAAATTGTAATATTATTGCAAATATTATACGATTTTTGTTTGTAAACGTATCTGAATGGAATTGGGGATTGACAAATTTGAAGGAGTCTTTATGACCGAGTCTTGAATATAGGGTTTGTCTCAACCATTTGAAATATATTAAGAAAATAGGATGAATATATGATGCGTAGTTTTGTTTTTCCCGGACAAGGATCTCAATACATTGGTATGGGTTATGAACTTGCCGAGAGCTTTCCGGAAGCTAAGGAAGTTTTCCAGGAAGTTGATGATTCGCTTTCACAGAATTTAAGCCGGATCATGTTTGAAGGCCCTGAAGGCGATTTGAATATGACAGAGAACACGCAGCCGGCTTTGATGGCGGTTTCACTGGCGGTTGTGCGTGTCATGGAAAAGCAGGGCGGATTTGCTCTGGCAGATAAGTGTTCTTATATGGCGGGGCATTCTTTGGGAGAATATTCAGCTCTGACGGCTGCGGGAGTTTTGGGTATTGCCGATACGGCGAAGCTTCTTAAAATTCGCGGGGTTGAAATGCAAAAGGCTGTACCGGTGGGCATAGGGTCTATGGCGGCTATTTTGGGGATGGAAATGGACGTGGTTGCCAAGATTGCTGCTGAAGCAGCCGGAGATCAAATCTGTGAAGCTGCTAATGATAATTCGGATGGTCAGATTGTGGTTAGTGGTCATAAAGAGGCTGTTGAACGCGCTGTGGCGCTGGCCTCCGAACAAGGTGCAAAACGGGCTGTAATCTTGCCGGTTTCCGCGCCGTTTCATTGTGCCCTGATGGAGCCAGCGGCAAAAGCTATGGCAGAAGCTTTGGCAGAGGTCGAGTTCAAAGCGCCGTCTGTTCCGATTATTGCCAATGTTACCGCACAAGGGGAGGGCGATCCTGCCACTCTAAAATCTTTGCTGGTTGATCAGATCACAGGTAAAGTGCGCTGGCGTGAATCCGTGCTTTGGATGCGCGATCAGGGCGTGAATGAACTGGTTGAACTTGGCGCGGGCAAAGTCTTAAGCGGCCTTACACGTCGCATTGACCGTGATATTAGCTCCCAAAGCATCGAAACACCCGAGCAGATTGAATCTTACTTGTCGAAAATATGAGTACGGGAATATCTTCCTGTAATTTTTTGTATATCTTATGGATTAATTAATTGATGTGTTCGGCGGATATGCTATCATTTTACATCTTTGGCTGCGTTTTTAAGAAAATTCTAGAAGAGAAGTGAGTTTACGATGGCTATAAGCAGCATATCTGGTTCTATTAAGAAAAACGGAAAAAGTTCGAAGGAGATGAAGGATATTCTGGCGGCTTTAGGAAAGTCAAATGCGGTTATCGAGTTTGACCTGAATGGCACTATCCAGACAGCGAATGAGAATTTTCTTAATACTGTGGGATATAGCCTTGATGAGATTAAAGGTAAGCACCATAGTATGTTTGCAGAACCGGAATACGCGGCCAGTCAGGACTATAAAGACTTCTGGGCGAAGTTACGCAAAGGCGAATTTCAAGCTGCTCAATATAAGCGTTTTGGCAAAGGTGGCAAAGAAATATGGATCGAGGCCTCCTATAATCCGATTTTGGATTCAAGCGGGAAGCCGTATAAGGTCATAAAATATGCGACTGACATAACACAAAAACAACTTGAATATGCTGAATTAAAAGGGATCGTAGGGGCGATACACCGCTCGCAGGCTGTTATCGAATTTGAGCTGGATGGTACTATTTTGACGGCTAATGAGAATTTTTTAAGTGTCATGGGATACAGGCTTGATGAGATCAAGGGAAAACATCATAGCATGTTTGCAGAGCCGGAATATGCGGCCAGTCAGGACTATAAAGATTTCTGGTCAAGACTGCGTGCAGGCGAGTTTCAGGCCGGTCAATATAAACGTTTTGGCAAAGGCGGCAAAGAAATATGGATCGAGGCCTCCTATAATCCGATTATGGATATGAATGGTAATCCGTTTAAAGTGATAAAATTTGCGACGGATTTAACGCCTCGTAAGGAAGAGAACAAGCAATTGGCTAGTGATTTCGAAAGCAATGTGGGGTCTTTGGTTCAGGTTGTTGCCTCATCTTCTACGGAAATGCAAAGCACGGCGCAGAATTTGGCGGCAGCAGCAGAACAAACCAGCAATCAGTCAAATACTGTAGCGACAGCGACTGAGGAGCTAGCAGCTTCTGTCAATGAGATTTCTGCACAAGTGGTTAATTCTGTGAAGATAGCAAATGAAGCTGTGGAAGAGGCCAAGAAATCGGAAGAACTTGTATCTGATTTGGTAGAGTCGGCGGCAAAAATAGGCGAGGTTACAGCCTTGATTTCAGGTATTGCAAACCAGACCAATCTTCTGGCGCTTAATGCAACGATTGAGGCTGCAAGGGCAGGGGATGCAGGAAAAGGTTTTGCTGTTGTGGCTTCTGAGGTTAAAACATTGGCATCAGAAACAACCAAGGCAACAGAGGAAATCGAATCCCAAATTGCGGGCATTCAGGAAGTTAGCCGTACAACAGCGGAGGCTATAAAGAATATAACGGAAGTAATTAGTAAAATCAGCGAGATCAGTACGGCGATTTCAGGCGCTGTGGAGGAACAATCAGCGGCAACATCCGAAGTTGCATCCAATATTACAGGGGTTCAGTCAGCGGCAAGTGAGACTGGACAATCAGCGGCAAGTGTGCTGGATGTCTCGAAGGATCTTTCGGAGCGTTCTGAGGAATTGAAAGCCCGCGTAGAGGAATTCCTTGAAAAAGTTCGGCAGATGTGATCAGGCGTTGGTTTGCTTGACGTGACTGCGAGATTGCGATCCAAAGCAGGTGATGTGTTTTTGGGGAGTCTATAATAGGCTAAAATATTGTCATTCCGACCAAGCGGAGCGCATGGAGGAATCTTAAAAGAAAGATCCCTCGACTTCGCTCGGGATGACATGTTAATTACAGAATATAGTCATTCCGCTGCGACCGCCTGAACCTGTGGTTTTTTCTTCCCGATAAGCATGTATGTTGCGCCGATGGCCCCCAGAGCGGTTGTATAAAAGAGCAGCTCCATGCCTGTCGGGCGCGGTGTGTAGCCGATAAGAACGGCCAAAGTCTCTCCGATAAAGCTGTGGCCGGAAATAAAGGCGGATGTGTCCCAGACTTGCGGGATGAGGTCCGGCAGGATGCCTGCGGCGATCAGGAAGTTTGCGCCTTGCGCTGCCATACCCGCTGTTAGAACAATCAACATCCAGCTTGTTACTGTAAAGAGATGTCTTTGGAAAGCTTTGAGCAGGCCGAAATAAAGTGCCGTCCCGATTATTGCACCGCCAACTCCGCCAATGATGCCGCCAAGAACAATCTCGCTTAAAGTAAATGCGCCTGATGCCGTCATGCCATAAGTGAAAAGTACTATTTCTGCGCCTTCGCGGAACGTGGCCAGAGCAATAACGCCGACAATAATATAAAGGGATCTTCGGCCTTCAACGACGTCTTTTCCAACGGCTTTAAGGTTTTGTGCCATTTCACGGCCATGTTTTTTCATCCACACAACCGTCCAGCTTAAAAATCCAACAGCAATAAACATGATGCAGGCATTGAAGATCTCCTGCCCCATGCCGTCAATGGCTGCTGAGATCTTATCGGTGAAAAAGGCGATAAAAATTGACCCGATGACACCTAACGTTAAGCCGGAAAAGGCAAGAAATCCACGTCCCGGAAGGCCGCGCGTAGCGGCCATCACAATGCCAAGAACAAGTGCAACTTCGATAATTTCGCGAAAGACGATAGTAGCGGTGGGGAACATAGGGTTTTCTCCTTCTAATTACTTGCATTTATCTTGTGACATCGTTGCTACACTTCTCATGTAAGTTACTACATTTCGTCGCTTGCGCCTTGTCACAAAATAAAGCCAAGCGATTATTTTTATTCGGCAATAATATAGCCATTTGCGCTGTCCATATTAAATTCACCAAAGTAATGATATTTACCGGGTTTCAATGGGCCAATAAATATAGTTGCTTTTGTGTTTCCGGCAATGATTTTTTCGCGGTTGAAATCATGGCTTTCAAATTCTTCAGGCGTTGCATCCTGATTGTCAACAATCAACTTGATCTTTTTGCCGGCAGGAACTTTGATCTCTTCAGGGGAAAATTTATGATCCTTTATCACGATTTCATAAACGCCTTTTTCTTCGGCAGGTTCTGCCTGAGCCGCAGGATTGATCGAAGCACTCAGTATTTCTGCTACGGCAGGCTCAAGCTTGGCAAACCATTCGCGGGTTTTGGCTTCTTTTTGATTTTCCGAGGCGTGATGCAGGGCTTGGTTAGCTTCTTCCAGAGCATCAATTTTATCTGTGGGAGCTGCCTTTTCTGCGCGGATTTTGTTAATAGAGGATTCCAGTGTATATGTGCTCTCGTGAATGGCTTCCATATCCGTGAACTCTAATTCACCTTCTTTTTTTAGGATTTCAGAGATTTTAGCTGTTTGTGTTTTTAAGGCTTCGAATGCGGCTTCTTTTGATTCTATTACAGCTTCATAATGTTTTACCGACTCTCCTACCATAGTTGTAGAATAAGCTGGAAACGCTAGGGTTATAACGGTTAATCCTAAAAGAGGCGTCAATTTTTTCATCGGTCTGTCTCGTAATTCTAGTTGATAATGATTATTAATTGCTTCTTTGTACCATTAGGGTTTCGAGTATGCAAGTGCGAATCTTTATCAATTAAATATTTTGTAGTAATTATTGGATAATTATATTGATTTTGGTCAAGATAATGCCGGTTATCCTTAAATTTCTAAAAAATCGGTGAGTTCTCTTATATGGCCGATTTGAGATGACCGGATATCGATAGCTTTGCCCGAAGCTTTCTTTCCAGCCTTTGGAATAACGGCACTTTTAAAGCCGAGTTTGGAGGCTTCTTTAAGGCGAACATCAGATTGCGATACGTGTCGTATCTCTCCGGCAAGGCCAATTTCACCAAGGAAAACTGTGTCGCTGGGCAGGGCTTGGTTATTTAATGCACTTATCAGGGCGGCAGCAACGGCAAGGTCTGCGGCGGGTTCAGATATGCGAATGCCGCCTGCTATGTTCAGGAAAATATCATGGGAAGACAGGGATATGCCGCAGCGCGTTTCTAATACAGCTACGATCATAGCTAGGCGGTTATGGTCCCAGCCCAGTACTGCGCGGCGCGGGGAGGCCAAAGTGGATGGCGCGACCAAGGCTTGCACTTCAACCAGAAGTGGCCTCGTGCCTTCAAGAGCGGCCAGAACTGCACTGCCTGCGGTGTCTTCTGCGCGTTGTTCCAGAAAAAGAGCCGATGGGTTGGCAACTTCGCTTAAACCCTCGCGCACCATTTCAAATACTCCGATCTCATCAGTGGGACCGAAACGGTTTTTTACGGCGCGCAGGATTCTGAACTGGTGGTTTCTATCACCTTCAAAGTACAAGACAGTATCGACCAGATGCTCAAGTACGCGCGGACCGGCAATTTGTCCGTCTTTGGTTACATGCCCGACAAAGATAACGGCCATATTTCGGGTTTTGGCAAAGCGGATGATTTCCTGTGCACAAGTGCGGACTTGCGTGACTGTGCCCGGTGCGCTGTCGATGTTATCAATATACATGGTCTGGATCGAATCAATGACGAGAAGCTGCACGGGCTCTGCGGCGGCCCTTACGGATTCAAGAATATCACGCACATTGGTTGCTGCAGCCAGTTTTACGGGGTGTTTATCCAGCTTAAGACGTTCTGCCCGCATGCGGATCTGATCAGTGGATTCCTCGCCAGAGATATAAACGCTGTTCACGCCATTATTCATTAAAGCGCATACGGCTTGCAGCAGAAGTGTTGATTTTCCAATACCCGGATCACCGCCAATCAGGATGGCGGCTCCCGGTACAATGCCGCCGCCTGTGACCCGGTCAAATTCATCAATGCCGGATTTATAGCGCGTATAATTTTTGCTTTGATGATTAAGTAAATCTTCAAAATCAATGATATTGCCTTTGCCTTTGACGCTCATGCCCTTGGGCACGGCGGCAGAAATTGAGGATTCTTCGGTTATGGTGTTCCATTGTTCGCATGCGTCACATTTGCCGGACCATCTGTGTGATACGGATCCGCAGGATGAACAAATATAGGATTTTTGTGCTTTAGCCATGATTATAGCAGAGCATATTTAAACGTGTAAATCAATCTGGCAGGTTAGCTTAACCTTCGCGTTTTAGCGCCCATTTAATACTGGATTGTGCGTTTTGCATGGTTCCGCGAATGACGAGTTGTTTTGTTTTTCTTGGGGTTACACCTTGTCCCATATAAAGAGAGTCCTCCAGTTCTAGCATTCCTGCAGAAAAGGAAAAACGCCAGCCAGAGCCGTCCGGAATACGCAAAAGGGCTTCCTGATCATCATTAATCAAAGAAACTTTGACGCTCGGGTGCAAGTGGAATCTTAGGGCCCCTTCAATAGGGTGAACCAGCGTAATTTCACTTGTAAAATTATCTTCACCGCGCAAGTCATGGCCCTCATCGCCCATATAGATTGAGCGCTCATGGATAATACCGTTTAAGGGCATATAGCCATTATGATTGGCTTTCAAAAGAATAGCTTCTTTGGTCTCTTCGCGTTTGAGTGAAAATTCTGTGACTTTACGGCCGAAATGCCCATCGGCTTTCAATTCACATGCATTGCGGTGGTCAAGGCAGGCTGTGTTGTGACCATTTGTAAAGCGCAGGGCTTCTTGCCAATTTTTGTTTGAAGGGTGTGTGCCGCAGGACGTAAAAATCCGGTTCTTGCCATATGAAAATTCAAAGGCCAGAGGAGAGGCATGGGTCTTGGTATCAAGGCCATGCTCAGGCGATCTGCCGATATCCATGATGAGTAGAGATCGGCCCAAAGAGGCCCGCTCAAACCCTGAATAGGGCAAAGAGTATCGTGCTTTGCCGCGAAGGCCGGCTTGAGAAAGAATCGCGTCCATTTGCGTGGAATTGCCCTCTTGTGTGCTATGGAATAGTGCAAATCTGCGATCGCCGTGACGGAAGAAGCGTATAACGGCGCTTGCGTTTTGGATCGAATCTTCCAGAAATTCCGGTATATCGAGGCCACCCGCGCTCAGGGCTGAATTAATCTCGACCAGTGTTTCGAGGATACCAAGCAATATGGCAGGGGAACGTGAGACGTGACCGCCATCGGCCAGAATTTGTTTTTCAACGGTATTTTCCAAAGAACAAAGAGCTTGTCTGGTCCATGTTTCGTGTTCAAGGGCAAGTCCTGCATAAAGCAGGCCCTTAATGGCGCTGAAATAACCGGGATCGCGAGGATCACCAAGTGTATTGTGTAAGTGCTTGGCTTGCTTGTTGATCGACGTCATGAAGTTTTCGATAAACGCATCATCATTGCCTGCAATAAAGTAATCATAATGGGCAATCCACATGGAAATGCGCTCTCCGGTCAGATCACTGCGCCATGTTGCGGCATTCCAATTCTTATAGGTTTCAATCCAGTTTTCGATCATCACGCGGCCCTGTTCACGGGCTACGGGGCCGCCAAGGGCGCGAAGATCGCGCAACCAAAGAAAGCTGTGCATATGTGTCATCCAGATTTCATCGGTATCATCGGGTGACCACCACGGGCTAAACCATTGGGGACCAGTGCGCTCGTCTTCGCTACCTACATCGGCGGCATCAAGTAATTCCTGTCCTTTTTGGCTATCGCCTTTCCAGGGATCAGCAGGCTTCGTTGATAATCTCTCCGGCGGTGTTTCTGTTAAGCTCCAGTCATACAGGAAACTGCCATAGGTCATTTCGCCGGCCTTGTTCTTCAGATGGCTGATAATATCAACCGGCCTGCGTAAAAAGGGTAATTGAAAAGGCATGTTAAAAGACATGGGGTTTCTTCCTTTCTCTTCCTAACATTATGAATCCCCGCGCAATGATTTTATATGGTCTGCATAGTGAGCGGGTCCGTCTTTGAAAACGGCAGTGCCGGCGACCAGAACATTGGCACCGGCTTTGATAACTTGTTTCGCTGTCTCGGGGTTGATTCCGCCATCAACCTGTAGATCTATATTGCGTCCGGTTGCTTTGATCATTTTGCGGGCATCGGCGATCTTATCCAGTAGAGGGATAAAGCTTTGTCCGCCAAATCCCGGATTAACCGTCATAATCAGGATCAAATCAACATCATTCATAACATGCTTGATAGACTCAATGGGTGTGTGCGGGTTCAGGGATACACCGCATTTCACGCCTTTGGATCTGATATGCTGCAGCGTGCGGTGAAGATGCGGCCCTGCCTCGACATGTGCCGTTATGATATCCGCGCCGGCATTTGCGAAATCATCAATCAGCGGATCAACAGGGGTAATCATCAAATGAACATCGAAAGTTTTTTTGCTGCACTTGCGGATTGATTTTACCACAGGCGCACCGAAGGTCAGGTTCGGGACAAAATGTCCGTCCATAACATCAATGTGAATATAATCCGCGCCTGCTTTGTCAATCGCAGCAACTTCCTCGCCCAGAATCGAGAAATCGGCGGAGAGGATAGACGGGGCAATCAGGATATTATTGGAGGCGGCCATAATTTTACGCTTTACTTTAGTGTGTCACTTTTATCAGATGTTTTGAACATATGCGAGAACCGCATAGTTACTGCAGAAGAAATTTACGTCTCAAACTATAGCAGATAAGCGCTTTTATATCTATAGGAGATTGTAACGCCGCTGTGATTATTTATGAGGCGGATAAATAATAATTTGTACTTAAGGGAAGATGGGGCTATGTTTGGTGTCTTAATGTTAGATGTATAAAGGCAGGTCTTAAGGTCATGAATAACACTCTTTTTTCTCCCAAGTCAATTTTAATGCTGGGCTTTGCGGCGTTTATGTTTGCTGCTGCTCCGGTTGCTGCGCAGGATACGCAGGAAGTTATACCCGAATTGCCAGAGCCAATACAGAATTTGGTCAATGAAGGGGCGCAGATTCGTTATTTGGGGCGTGATTTGGGCGTTGATGGCTGGATTGCGGTTAAAAACGGGCGGGAGCAGTTTTTCTATGTTTTACCAAGTGGGCAGGCTTTTTTATCCGGTATCTTGTTTGACGGTAAAGGCAAAGCGATAACCCATGAGCAGGTTCGCCGTCTTCAGGCTCAGGGCGATGAGACGATCAATGCTCTGGCGGCTGATAATGCTTATGAAGCTGAGCAGGCCGAGGAAAGGAAACAAAAATACGAGTTTAAAACCCCGTCCGAGCAGCTTTATTGGGATGTGGAAAACAGCAACTGGATTCCAGTGGGGCTTGCAGGAACGCCGGTGCTTTATGCTTTTGTCGATCCGCAATGCCCGCATTGTCATCGCATGATGAGTGCGCTGCGTGAGCAGATTGAAGCCGGTAAAGCGCAAGTGCGATTGATTCCTGTGGGTCTAAGGCCGGAAACCAAGTCACAGGCAGCATTTTTGCTGGCATCGCCTGATCCTGCGCAAACATGGTGGCGTCATCTGGATGATATTAAGAAATTACCAGCCAAGCAGGAAATCAGCACTCAGGGCGTAGAGCGTAACTTGATGGTGATGACCACATGGAAGCTGAGCGCTACGCCATTGGTTGTGTATCGCGGTAAAGATCAAAAGGTTAAAATTATTCAAGGTAATCCCAAGGATATTGAGGCTTTGATTAATGATCTGGGCGCGCGCAGCTAGTTTTAGTCATTCCCATTTATCTTTGCACAGCGTTATTCGTCACTCACGTATGTTATATACGCTTCGCTCCTCATGCCTTGTGCAAAAATAAAGCGAAACGACTATAGTTGTTTTCAGTTTGAATCACATCTCCGTCATTCCCGACAAGTGAAGCAAAGCTGAACGCTGATCGGGAATCCAGCATATGAGGTGTGCAAGCTTTGCTTGCATGCTTTACTGGATCCCCGCTGTTTAATCCTCTTACGCTCTTTAGAGCTTCAGATTAGAGCTTCAGAGGACGCGGGAATGACGATAAGAGAAAATATATTTAGATTGCTATGCTTTAACTTATTCCACTTTTGCAATTCTGAGAATATTTGTGCTGCCCTTTACCCCAAAAGGCATACCGGCAGTCATAATAAATCGCTCGCCTTTTTTGATAAACCCTCTTTCTTGCGCAATGGCGGCGGCGTGTCTTGCCGGTCCGGTGAAGTCTTCTATGTCGGCTTCATTATGTATGGCATGAACGCCGTAAGACAGGCTTAGGCGTCGTGCGACATCCAGATTCGGTGTCAGGCATAAAATCGGAACTTCCGGTCTTTGCCGTGCAGTCCTCAGGGCGGTGGCCCCCGAGTTTGTGTAATTGACGATCAAAACGGCTTCGACATCCTGCGCGACATAATAAGCTGCGGTAGTGATAGCGTCAGATGGCGTATTGAGCGCATCGGGTCGGGCTGCTTCCATCATGTCGAGATAATCCTCATCTTCTTCTGTTTTGCGGATGATGCGATCCATCATTTCAACGGCTTGAACAGGATATTGACCTGCGGCGGTTTCAGCCGAGAGCATAACGCAATCTGTTCCATCATAAACAGCTGTGGCGACATCCGAGGCCTCGGCGCGTGTGGGCTGAGGGTTTGTAATCATGGATTCCAGCATCTGGGTGGCGACCACAACAGGCTTGCCTTTGTCACGCACTGTCTTAATGACGTCCTTTTGTACCGAAGGTACATTTTCCGGCGGGATTTCAACGCCCAGATCGCCGCGGGCCAGCATAATTCCATCGGCTAGTTCAATAATATCTTCGAGTTGAATAAGGGCTGATGGCTTTTCAATTTTTACCATGAGCGCTGCGCGGTCTTTTATCAGGTCTTTGGCTTCAAGCACATCTTCGGGTTTTTGGACAAAGCTCTGCGCGATCCAATCTACGTTCATCTCCAGTGCGGCTTCGAGGTCTTTTTTGTCCTTATTGGTCAGGGCCGGAATAGGCAGGATAATGCCCGGGATGTTAAAACCCTTATTATTGCTCAGGCTGTTTCCTGCTGTGACAATGCCTTCCAGGTAATCTTTCCCTTGTTTCTTAATTTCGATATGGACTTTGCCGTCATCAAGCAGGATTTTATTTCCGGTGGACAAAACGGATATCACTTCGGGATGGGGCAGGTAAACGCGCGTCTCATCGCCTTCTTCAGGGTTCGAATCAAAGCGGAAGCTTTGTCCTTTTTCCAAGGCGACCTTGCCATTTTTAAATGTACCGATTCTTAATTTGGGCCCTTGCATGTCGGCCATAATACCAATGGCGTGATTACACTCTTTTTCGATTTTACGAATTATTTCAAGAACGTGCCTGTGATCTTCATGCTTTCCATGAGAGAAATTCAGGCGAAATATATCAACGCCCGCCTCGAAAAGCTTGCGGATCATATCTTCATTGTTGCTGGCTGGTCCTAAAGTGGCCAGAATTTTGGTTTTTCTGTTACGATTCATCTATGGATTGATTCCCTGTTTTTGACTTTGATAAGTTCTAGTGCATTTTTCCTAGGATTCTAGCAGAAATTAAGCAAAACAACAGAGGCTTTTTTGTCATATGCCTGTCAATATATAGCTGTCAATTAATGTGTTTTTTTGAAATAAAATTACTTTTTAAAAAAAGTCACAAGGGGATAAAGAAGCGGATATGTTGCTTTTATTTATAAAAAACAAAGCGTTCGATAGCAGTGAATATTTTTTTAGGAATAAATTCTATTTGGCGCAATATACGAGATATAGTATGTTACTAATCAATTAATCACAACAGATTGTGTTGTGGTCATTCCATAATTGTCATTCCTTTAATTTTCGTTAGAGCGAATACCAATAATATTTTTAGGAGATAAGTCCATGTTTGACGTTGCGCAAATGGAAAGAGGTCACCGTGTCCAGATTGACCGTTCCAGAGATGAGAATCTGACAGAGTTTGGTAAGGCAACGCTCAAGGATCGCTATTTGATGCCCGAAGAGCAATATCAGGATATCTTTGCCCGTAACGCGATGTATTACGCAGATAATAATGAGCATGCCCAGCGTATCTATGATTATATTTCCAAGCTTTGGTTTATGCCTTCAACACCTATTCTTTCTAATGGCGGGACCAGCCGGGGTCTGCCGATTTCATGTTTTTTGAATGAGACAGGTGATTCTCTTGAAAATATTGTGTCTCTTTGGAATGAGAATGTCTGGCTTGCTTCATTGGGTGGCGGTATCGGTTCTTATTGGGGGAATGTTCGTTCCATCGGCGAGAAAGTCGGGCGTAATGGCAAGACTTCCGGTATTGTACCTTTTATCCGCGTGATGGACTCACTGACGCTGGCGATTTCCCAAGGAAGCTTGCGCAGAGGGTCTGCGGCAATTTATCTGCCTGTCTGGCATCCGGAGATTGAAGAATTTGTCGAGATCAGAAGGCCAACAGGCGGTGATCCGAATCGTAAGGCTCTGAATTTGCATCATGGTGTGCTTATTCCAAACCGCTTTATGCAGGCAGTAGAAAATGACGAGGAATGGGCGCTGCGCTCTCCGAAAGATAATGCTGTGGTTGACAAGGTAAATGCACGTGATTTGTGGATTCGCCTGCTAACAGCGCGCATTGAAACAGGCGAGCCTTATTTTGTCTTTATTGATCATGTGAATGATGCGATTCCCGATCATCATAAAATGGCGGGGCTGAATGTGAAGATGTCCAATCTTTGCTCCGAGATTACCTTGCCGACCGGTGAGGACCATTTGGGCAATGAGCGGACGGCTGTGTGTTGTCTGTCCTCGCTTAATCTCGAAAAATTCGATGAATGGCAGGGCCATCCAACCTTTATTGAAGATGTCATGCGCTTCCTTGATAATGTCCTTTCCGACTTTATCGAAAAAGCTCCCGATTCCATGAAGCGTGCGAAATATGCCGCCATGCGTGAGCGCTCGGTGGGTCTTGGCGTTATGGGTTTCCACTCCTTCTTGCAATCGAAAATGATTCCAATGGAAGGTGTGATGGCCAAAGTGTGGAACCGCCGTATGTTTCAACATATCAAGCGTCAGGCTGATGATGCTTCTGTTAAGCTTGCGCATGAGCGCGGTGCTTGCCCTGATGCGGCGGATTACGGTGTAATGGAGCGGTTTTCCAATAAAATGGCGATTGCGCCTACGGCCTCGATCTCCATTATATGTGGCGGTGCTTCACCGGGGATTGAGCCGATTGCGGCCAATGCCTATACGCATAAAACTCTGTCCGGTTCTTTCCCTGTGCGGAATAAATACCTTAAGGCGCTGCTCGCAGAAAAGGGCATTGATAATGACGACACATGGAGCTCGATCTTTACCAATGAAGGCTCGGTCCAGCATTTGGAAGAGCTTACTCAGGAAGAAAAAGATGTCTTTAAAACGGCATTTGAAATTGACCAGCGCTGGATTATCGAGCATGCAGGGGACCGCACACCCTTTGTTTGTCAGGCGCAAAGTGTCAATGTGTTCTTGCCCGCCAATGTGCATAAGGCTGACCTTCACCGGATTCACTGGGATGCGTGGAAGAAGGGTCTCAAATCCTTGTATTACTGCCGATCAAAGTCGATCCAGCGCGCGGAGAGCGATGCTTCGTGGAAGCGTACTCAGGCCGATGATGCAAGAACTGCGGCCGCTGCCGAGGCAGAGGCTAATAAGTATGAAGAATGCCTTGCCTGCCAATAGTCTTTTGTCTTTAAACTCTGGACTGCGTTACTCGTCGCTCACATATGTTTATATGTTTCGCTCCTCGTGCCTAACCAGAGTTTAAATCCATTTGACTATGAATTTGAGTAACTCCTCTTTTTTAAAGGCGCTCTTTTGATAAAAAGGGAGCCTTATGTTTTTTCGGCACTGTCATTCCGACCGACTGGAAGGGAGTGGAGGAATCATAATGGGGTTGGATTTTCTTTATAACCGCAGATGAACACGGATAGACGTAAATTCTCTCTTGCATCCTGACGAAAGTCAGGATCCCTTTACCATCCTTGCCAGATCCTGATTGACATCAGGATGCGTATGCAGGCGTCATAAATGACGGTACTCTTGACAAGGTGGGAATATTATCCTAATATGTCGGCATGTTTATGTTTGCAAACACCCAAGCCCCACCCGAACCCGAACGTTATTACACGCCTGTTATACGCTTTATGCGTGTGACCTGTGCGTGTAATCCATATGCTGGATTTATGGATTGTACGGATTACATGGATAAACCATGTAACAGGCAAGCCGTCAATGACGATAATATTCTAAAGGTGTTTTCTATTAACACATTGAAAAAACACAATAAAATCAAAATAACGAAAATGAAACGTTACGAACAAACTATTGGATTACGGGACGAAAATTCTTTAAAACGCACAAGCAAACTAGACAGAAATTTTTTAAAGCGCGAAAACGAACTATACAAACCGGCAAGGTGGCAGGAATCGGGATTAAAGTGAAGGATATGAATTTATTAAGTAAATCAATGGTTTATATGTGAAAAAGAGGATAGCTTTTATGAGCATGGCTGTTCTTCACTTGCTTTTTTTATTTCTTAATTTACATTCGGGATGTCAAAACAGGAAGAAAAACATGCCGAAATGGGCGTTTAAGATAGCTGTGAAATTGGTTTTGGGGCGTGTTCCCTATCGGCATACTATACTCAAAAAGCTTGGCATATTCAGACATGGGAAAATGGAGGATATCGATTATGCTCTGCGCGTGTTTCAAAAGCATATAAATTGGGCCTATCCGGATGGTATGCCGCCAAATCTGATCCTGCTGGAACTGGGACCCGGCGATAGCTTAGTCAGTGCCCTCATTGCGAAATCCTATGGTGCGGAAAAAATATATCATGTCGATATTGGCGCTTATGCGGAACAAGACGTAGAGTTATACAGGAAATTTGCAGAGCAATTACGCGCGAAAGGCCTTGATTCACCTGATCTGAGCGAAACACAGACAATGCAGGATGTTATGGAGATTTGCGGATCGGTTTATATGGTAAAAGGGCTGGAGTCACTCAAGAAAATTCCATCTGACTCGGTAGATTTTATCTGGTCGCATTCCGTGGTTGAGCACATTCGCAAAAGGGAATTTAGGGCAATTATGCTGGAATTAAGCAGGATCGTGAAGTTTGATGGTAGAGTTTCCCATAATGTTGATTTGCAGGACCATTTGGAGAAAAAGCTCAATAATTTACGGTTTTCAGACAGATTTTGGGAAAATGACATAGTAGCAGATTCGGGGTTTTATACTAATCGCTTAAGATACACACAAAGTCTTGATCTTATGAAAAATTCAGGGTTTTCCGTTTTAAATACAGAAACCGGTAAATGGGAGAGCATACCGACGCCTAGGGAAAAGCTGCATCATATGTTTCGAGATTTTGATGATGAAGAGTTAAAGATTAGAACTTACAGGGTTTTACTCGAAAAGGCAGCTTAGGTAATTATGTAACTTCTTCTATTCATGATCGAATAGTGCAGAGATACCCAATAATGTTTAAGAGGGCGATATGAGGTATTTTATGATGTTACTGGCAGTAGTTTTTACTGGGGCAATCGCGTTTTATGCGGTGATGGCTGTGGGTTCGGTGAAGACTGCGGCTGGTGAGGCGGCGATGAGTGAGCCAATGAAGGAGCAAGACGAGATGAAAAAAGAGCTAAGTCCAATGCAGTATCATGTGACACAAGAAGGCGGCACAGAGGCTCCGTTCCAAAATGAATATTGGGATAATCACGAAGAGGGTATCTATGTTGATGTGGTGTCCGGCGAGCCTTTATTTTCTTCTACGGATAAATTCGATAGCGGGTCGGGTTGGCCAAGCTTTACCAAACCTATTGAAAATAAATCCGTGACCGAGAAAGAGGACCGCGCGCTGTTTATGATTCGCACTGAAGTCAGATCATCTCAGGCAGATTCTCATTTAGGTCATGTTTTCGAAGATGGACCGAAGGATAAGGGCGGCCTGAGATATTGCATCAATTCCGCATCGTTGCGTTTTATACAAAAAGCGGATATGGAGAAGGAAGGATATGGCTCATATCTTTCTTTGTTCGGCGATGGAGAGTCAAAGCAAAGCACGTCTGAGTAATGAACTATACCGCCCCAAAAGCCGCCCACGGCCTATCGTGCCCTTGAATTCCTGAGCGGACATGGCTTTATTCACCGCATCGAATCGCTTAATGCTTATGTTGTGTGCCATGAAAATCACAAGCATGAAGGCGGGCAATTTCTGATTTGTGATTCTTGCGGTGCTGTGGAGGAGATCCATCTTTGCTCTATGCCGTCTTCTTTGCAGGAAAAAGTCAAAGATCAGGATTTTACGCTTCATCACTGGAATGTTGAAGTTCATGGTTCCTGTGAGAGTTGTGCTTAATGATGTTGAAAAAACCTTATAAGTCACAATATATAGTATTTATATAGGAAAAATTCATCTATATATAGATTTATCGCTTTTTGCGATAAGTTCTCATTTATCCCCGTAATTCATTTTTGTTTTTTGATTAGGACTCGCAAAACCAGAAAGGTGGATTACACTTCTATTAACCCGAATCGAAAAACTAAGGAGTAAAAAATGGGCAGTCCAAAAGCTATTTCCGACGATGTTAAAAAATCAAAATCACCCTTGTTGCAAGAACGTCATATTTATAAGCCCTTTTTATATCCGTGGTGTTACGAGGCTTGGCTGACGCAGCAGCGCATTCACTGGTTGCCCGAAGAAGTGCCTTTGGCCGAGGATGTTCGCGATTGGAAGAAGAATTTAACCCCGTCCGAGAAAAACCTGATGACCCAGATCTTCCGGTTTTTTACTCAAAGTGATGTCGAGGTGAATAATTGCTATATGAAGCATTATTCCCAAGTCTTCGGACCTGTCGAAGTGCAGATGATGCTTTCGGCGTTTTCCAATATCGAAACGGTGCATATTGCTGCGTATTCTCATTTGCTCGACACGATTGGCATGCCTGAAGTCGAGTACGAGGCTTTCCTTAAATATAAGGAGATGAAGGATAAGTTTGATTATATGCAAAATGCCTCTATGGCCAGCCGCCGTGATATTGCAAAGACGATGGCTATGTTCGGGGCGTTTACCGAAGGATTGCAGCTTTTTGCCTCATTCGCAATTTTGATGAATTTTCCACGTTTTAACAAGATGAAAGGCATGGGGCAGATTGTCACTTGGTCTGTACGTGATGAGACTTTGCACTGTCTATCGATGATTCGCCTGTTTAACGGCTTTATTAACGAGAATCCTGATATTTGGGATGCGGATCTTAAAGAGGAAATCTCGGAGTGTTGCCGTACGATTATTAATTTCGAGGACAATTTTATTGACTTGGCATTTGAGATGGGAGAAATCGAAGGTTTGACGCCGGGCGAAGTGAAGCAATATATTCGCTATATCGGGGATCGCCGTTTGCAGCAGCTTAATCTTGAAGCTATTTACGGAGTGGATAAAAATCCTCTGCCGTGGATGGATGAGATGCTTAATGGTGCGGAACATACGAATTTCTTCGAAAACCGTGCCACAGAATACGCCAAAGCGTCAACCGAAGGGACTTGGGAATCTGTATTTGAGCGGGATATTTTTGCCGGTAATTACGGGAAGAAAATTGGCGGCATTGATGAGGACGATGAATCCAGCGAAGCGGCTTAAGGGGGCTTTGTTCGGATCAGGCCCGTTTTTTCTAGAGTTCTGCCGGATTGTTAGCTTGTGGCGACATCCGTGTTTGTATCTTCATGTCCCCATTCACTCCATGACCCGTCATACACAGAAGTATTGTAATATCCTGCGTAATGCAGAGCTAGAGCCAGCGCGCAGGCTGTTATACCGCTACCGCAGCTTAAAATGACCCGCTCCGGCGGTTCATTTTGCAAATCGATACCGCATTGATTGACTAATTGTATGATCTCGTTTTTTTCTTTGAATGTGCCATCTTGTTTGACCAAAGAAGAGCAAGGCAGATTAAGGCTGCCCGGGATATGGCCGCTGCGCATTTTTTCTCGCGGCTCCGGTGAGGCTCCTGAAAATCTGGCGGCGGGGCGAGCATCAAGAACAGGGTATGTGCAACCACAAGAAACGCTTCGAACTGTTTCAATATTAGAGGCCAGGTGTTTCCTTTCTTTTTTTATTTTATAATCAGAGGGTTGTCTGTTTTTTGGCTTGTCTGTCTCAAGGGATAATCCTGCGGCTTTCCATGCCGGAAGGCCGCCATCAAGCACTAAAATTTTATCATGTCCGAAATACCGGAACGTCCACCAAACACGGGCCGGTCCCATAATCATGCCATGCTGCCCGTAAATAATCAGCAGATCATCATTCTTAATGCCAAGCTCTGATATTTTTTCTTCGAAAAAAGTTGTGTTGGGGAGCATATGCGGCAAATGGGAGCTTTGATCTGAAATGGCCTCAATATCAAAAAACACAGCATCCGGCAGACGTTCTTTTTCAAAGTTTTCGTGGATATTTTCTTCCGAACCGGGCAAGACAAAAGTAGCGTCAATAAAGACCGGTTTTTGATTGAGGATTTTAATTTCTTGCGCTTTTATAACGCAGCTTTCAGGGAAATTGAGGCTTGAATTGGAGTTCATGGTTGAGGCTTACCCTAATTTAAGTGTATGATATTTTAACGACAATAACATTTTCAGGAAGAATTTGAAATGGATGTAGAAAAAATACAAATTTTGCTGAATAAGGTCATTTATTATTTGGCTGCAGTGCTGATAACGGTCATTATTTTTGCCGGATTGGTTATTGAGGCCGGAAAGCTGCCGGAAGAGGAAAGAAACAAGATTATTGATGAAATGAAGCGTGCGGCGCAAGGGTTGCCCAGAAATGCGAATTTGCCGGTGCCCTGGCCTGCGCAGATGAATACGGAATATCCGGATTTCGAGGTGATTGATCAGGACGGCAGGCAGTTTAAAATTTCTTCGTTGAGGGGCAAGGTTATTCTGGTTGAGATTATAGATATGATGAATCCGGTTTCATTAAGCTATAATGGCGCTGCCGAATATGGTTTGTTTGGTAAGGCACAAGGTGCGGATCAATATGAGATTAGCCTTGCCAAAACAATAGAAAAACAAATGCAGGGTAGTTTTTCTTTGCCCCATGCTGAAGTGATTGTATTAAAATTAATCGTGTATAATCAGGAAGGTACGCAGCCAAATGCTATGGATGCAGAAAGCTGGGCAAATTTTTATCGTTTAAAGAAAGAAGATAATTATTATGTTGTTGTTCCGGCTAAGGACTTTCGTGGTGAAGAAACTGATAGAATTGTCCCTGGATACCAGCTTATAGACAGAGACTTTAATTTGCGTGTAGATGCGGCGGGACCGGCGCCAAAGCATAACTTTAAAATGTCCCTGATTCCGCACATACCCAAATTGGCGAAGTAAGAGAGTAGAAAAGTAATGATTAGAAGTGGCTGGGGAAAGCCGTGTGTAATTCTGCTATTCTTTCTTGTTGCGGTTCTCTTGTATTTTTGGCTGTCCTCTCGTTATCCCAGTTTGAATGCCAAGGCTGTGCTAAATACATCTGCGCCTCTTTCAGCGCTTGGTTTTGATCCGGTTGTCGAGATTAAAGATAGCTTTACTACCTTTGAGAAAATATTCTGGAATACGGTTAACTGGATGAATACAAATCTGAAGGGTATGAGTTTTTCCTTTGTTTTTGGTTCATTTTTTCTGGCGCTTATGCCCTGTTTAAATTTAAGGCAATCCCTTTCGGGATTTAAAAGTGCGCTTTTGGGTTTGGGAATTGGGGCGCCTTTGGGTGTATGTGTTAATTGTGCCGCGCCGATTGCAAGGGCAATGCAAGCCAGTGGTCACACACTACAAACGGCTTTAGCTGCGCTTATCGCCTCACCGAGCCTTAATATTGTTGTGATTATGATGGCGTTTTCCCTGTTCCCGTTTCATATGGTGGCAACAAGGCTGGTTTTTGTTTTGCTGTTTATACTGGTTCTTATTCCGCTGGCTTGTCATTTCCTTTTTAAGCGTGAAGTGATCATACAAAAATCGGGTGAGAAATTGTGTAAAACGATTTCGGCGCAAGGGACTGAGGACATTGTCTTTGATAAAGGGATAAAGGGGTGGGGGCAAGCCGCATTATGGGCTTTCAAGGCCTATATCATAGCATTTCTAACTTTGCTTAAAATTGCTTTTCCTCTCATGATTTTGGCCGGCTTTCTGGGGGGCGTTGCCGTTACGGTTTTACCGTGGGAGATGTTTCATACTCTAAATATGGATTTAAATGCGGGTATGCTGGTGCTGGTGATGTTTGTGCTTGCTTTATTCGGGACGATCTTACCCTCTCCGATTGCTTTTGACGTGATATTGTCTTCTGTTTTGCTGCAGGTCGGAGTGCCTATGCCTTATGTCGCTGTGCTCTTTTTTACGCTCGGGACATTTAGCATTTATGCGTTGTTTATTGTCTGGCAGGCTGTTTCTTTCCGTGTAGCTGCGTTTTTGTTTTTGACGACAGCCGGTTTAGGTGTTCTGGCCGGAGGAAGTGCATTTCTGTCGGAGGAATACTTGCTGACCAAAGCAGGGCAAGAGATCAAGGCGGCTACGAAAACGTATAGCGTGGAGATGCCAAGTACTGCGGACGAATTTGATCCTGTACTGGAAAGGTCTGAGGAGAATATAGTTAATTTTGCTGCACTTTCTTTTGCAATGCAGGAGCAAAGATTTGACTTTGTGCCAATGTCCGATGAGCTTTTGCAAAAGCGGCCCGAGGATATCAGGATTATGCAGCATGATTTTATTGCACCTCCAGAAAATAAACAGAATCGCTTTACAAGACTCTATGGAGAGGAGCTAGGCATAGAGCAGCCTTATCTGGTTTCCTATACATCGTTTTTTCCTGATGATCTGGTTTATGTCACGATGTCGATTGCTTCGGGGGATGTGCATAATGATGGCTGGCCGGATCTTCTGGTAATGGGGGACCATGATGTCATGCCCAATATAATGCTGTATAGCAATTTGGGCGGCGAAGAATTTAAACGTCAGTTTCTGCCGGTGACGGCGGATATGGGTATGGTGGTTCTGGTAAGCTTGGCTGATTTGAATGCCGATGGCTGGCTGGATATTGTGTTTGCGACATATAATGGCACTAATTATGTGATTTACAATGATAAGGGTGAATTTAAAGGCGATCATCTCGAAATTTTGCATGATCGTGAAGGTCAGGGTATTACAATGAGTTTGGGATTTGCCGATATTGACCTGGATGGTGATTTGGATATTTTTGAAGGCAATTGGTCTGATGGTGCGTTGGTGGTTAATCAGGAGCCTTCAAGAGATTATATCCTTAAGGCAACAGAAGAGGGTTATGAGCCTGTAAGACTGGAAAAGGGGGTGACGGGCGAGACTTTAACCAGTATTTTTGGCGATTTCAATGAGGACGGGTTTCCTGATCTTTATATCGGCAATGACTATATTATAGGTGAAATTTCGGATCAGCTTCTGCTGGGTGACGGGAAAGGCGGGTTTGTGCCGTATCAGGAAGCGCAACAGGGCATGGGCATACAGGGCGGTCAATCTACGATGAGCACCGAGTTTACAGATATAGATAATGATTTGAAGCCGGATTTTTATATTGGGCAAATTGCCTATAGCGGCCAATATATGCATGCTATGTCTAAAATAGCGGAGCGGCAGATTTCTTATTCTGATTTTTGTGATGTTCAAGGTATTAAGGGCTTATCAAAAGAGGAGTGCCTCAAGGATATGACATATCGGGAAGCTCTAATCCGTGCTGCCCATTTTATTACAGATGCTTGTGATGTCTTACAGGATAAGGAGCAGCATAAGAAATGTTTGGCGCATATGCTGCATTTTAAAAAGAATTGTTTCTTTATGGACGCCAGTAATGATCAGGATAATTTGGATTTACTAAAGGCTATATCGGAGCGTTATCTGGAAATATGCGCGCGGGATGACCATGAAGAAGATGATGAGGAGGACGAAATCGTTTTTGATTACAATATACCGGTGTCGAATTTATCGTTGCATAATGTTTTGCTGCGCAAAAAAGGTGCAGAAAACAGTTATACGGAAAATGCTAATTCTTCTGGTATAGGGTATGGCGCATGGAGCTGGAACTCGCGGTTTGCCGATGTTAATAATGATGGCTGGAAGGATTTATATATCGCGAATGGTAATTATTTTCCGATGGCTCTGGCGTCCAATGTCTTCTATGTGAACAAAGGTAATGGGAGTTTTGAGGATAAAACCAAGGAAGCCGGACTAGAAGATTATACTGTTTCTTCGGCTTATACCTATGTTGATTATGACCGCGACGGGGATCTGGATATTATCACGGTGCCGATGGACACGCCGCTTACTATTTACCGCAATGAAAATAACGGTACCAATAATGCTATTGTTTTTGCGCTGGAAGATAGGCGCAGCAAAAACATATTCGGATATGGCGCTAAAGTCCTTATTTCCTATGAGGTTGATGGGAATACTATGCAACAAAGACAAGATATTCAAGGCTCCGGCGGGTATAAATCATTTAATGCGCCAGAGGCTCATTTCGGGCTTGGTAATGCGCAGAATGTAACCCGAGTTTCTGTGGAATGGCCGGATGGTGGACAAAGCGTTGTTGAGGGCATTTTTTTTGCAGGGAAACTCTATAAAATTATCAGGGAATAATCTCTTATATGGGCATACGCATGACTTCCTGATAAGCGGCAATCATTTTATCGCGAAAGGTCATGATAGTTTGAACCTGAATTTCGGCTGCTGTGACGGCTTGTACAACATCTGTTATATCGGCTTGACCGGTTACGGCTGCGGCAGACATTTGTTCGCCGCGTTTAAGCGTATCTATGGACTGGGTAACGCTGTTTTTAACAAGGTCTAGAAAGACGCCGTCATCTTGGGTTTTGTTTCCTGCCTTCCCCAATATATCAGTTGCTTTTCCTGCGGCTGATAAATTACTGGTCTGGCTATAGGCATTTATGGCCTGATTTGCATTTATGGTATTTGTCGGCATTGTCTTTGGTCCTTGTCTTCTTATTTTACTCTATTAGCGCCATGTAATCAATCATGAGCGCAACAGGTCAATCGTGCGCGATATCATTGTACGCGATTGCTCTATCATTCCTAAATTTGCCTCATAGGAACGCTGTGCTTCCCTGATGTCCATAATCTCGAGAATTGTATTGACGTTCGGCATTTTTACAAATCCGTCTTCATTGGCTGCTGGGTGATCAGGCATGAATTTAAGCTCGAATGGTGTTTTCATGTCGCGGCTAATATCGTCAACATTAACGAAATGGACGCCCATTTCCTTATCCAGTTCATTTTTAAAGCTGATTGTCTGGCGTCTGTAGGGATCTGCACCCGGTGTTTTCCCTGTCGTGTCCGCATTGGCGACATTTTCAGTTATGACACGAATACGTGCGCCCTGAGCGCGCATACCGTGGGCGGAAATTTGCATGGCATTGAGGATATCGCTGCTCATAATTTAATCTCCTTTATCGTGTTCCAAGGGCAGTTTTAATCATGCCGACATGTTTTTGGTAAATATTGGTCATCAATGTATAATCCATAACCGTTCGCCCGCTTTTCATAAGCTGTTCTTCCATGATGACGGCATTTCCAGCAGGGGCAACTTCATAGGTCTCGCGTTGTTTTCTGGATTGTGTGTTAAGCTCTTCCTGACCTTGTCCCATATGGCTATGAGATGTTTTGACCAAAGAGATATCGCTTACACCTTTATTTGGTATAGCGGCTCCCAGAAATTTTGAAAAATTGACCTCTTTCATGTCTTTTGGACGGTATCCGGGTGTATCGGAATTGGCTATATTTTGCGCAATAACGCCTTGTCGCTGGTTCAAAAACTCCATTTTTGCGCCGATTCCCTGAAAAAGTCCTATATCTTGTATTGTCATTTTATTGTACCTTTGTCTTTCATCTGGTTTTAAGGCTTGCAGGAAATATGCCAATGGACGATGGATTTGACGACGAATATAAAAAGGGCGGCAATTCAGACTTAAGTGGTTTGAATATAAGGAAAATTCCAACCAGAAAAACCGCTGTGGCGCTTAAAGAATCGAATGAGGGGAAAAATATACCCCGTATAGCTGCTGCCGGGCGGGGAAATTTGGCCGAAAAAATACTGGAATTAGCCTTTGAAAACGGCATAAAAGTGCGGGAGGATAGTGATCTGGCAGAAATGCTGGTGGCTGTGGAACTGGATAGCCCCATACCATCAGAGGCTTTTATGGCTGTGGGAGAAATTTTATCCTATTTATACAAGGCCAATGGACAGGATAATCCGTTTGATACGTTAATTGCGGATGGAGAATAAGTATTATGGATATGGATATTTTAAGATTATTATTATCTCTAGGCGTTGTTTTAGGGCTGATGTGGGGGCTTGCCTTTTTTATTAAAAAGCTGGGTCTTGCGGGGGCACAGCCTGTTCAAAAAAGCGGGAAGAAAGACCTTGAGGTCGTAGAATCTCTGTTTTTGGATGCGCGCCGCAGAGCTGTTATTTTAAGGTATAAGGATAAGGAACATCTGGTGATTTTGGGGGCAAATAGTGAAACCCTGATTGAAACAAGAGATGTAAATCCGGATCAAAGCGCCTAAAAACCTTGTGTTTTGATCTGTGTATGTATATTTTCCCGCCATGACTGAAACCAAAATAAATTCCCTTGGCTTTGCCAAGCCTGTTGATGAAACCCGCGTGGTTGTTGCCATGTCGGGCGGGGTTGATTCGTCTGTGGTAGCAGCGCTACTTCACGAAGAGGGCTACGACGTCATTGGTGTGACATTGCAATTGTATGATTATGGCGGAAATGCCGGTGATGTAGTCAAAAGTAAAACCTGCTGTGCGGGGCAGGATATATACGATGCCAAGCGTGTGGCCGAGCAGTTTGGTTTTCCGCATTATGTGATGAATTACGAAAGCAATTTCCGTGAGGCTGTGATTGATGATTTCGCTGATAGTTATTTGCGCGGAGAAACGCCGATTCCGTGTGTTAAATGTAACCAGACTGTCAAATTTCAGGATTTGCTGACGGTTGCCAAGGATTTGGGCGCGGATTGTATGGCCACAGGGCATTATATTCGCCGAGACGTTGATGAAAGTGGCGTAGCGAGCCTGTATAGGGGGTTTGATGAGGGGAAGGATCAGAGCTACTTTCTTTTTGCGACCACTCAAGAACAGCTTGATTATCTTAGGTTCCCGCTTGGGGGTATAGGTAAGGATGTAACGCGCCGGCATGCAGAGCGTTTAGGGCTTCGTAATGCCGAAAAACCTGATTCGCAGGATATATGCTTTGTGCCGCATGGCGATTATGCCAAGGTGGTCAAAAAAATGCGGCCCGAGGCCGAGAAATCAGGCGAGATTATTCATATTGATGGGCGCGTTGTGGGTACGCATAGCGGCATTATTCATTACACGATCGGACAGCGTAAGGGCCTTGGGATTGGCGGGGGTGTGACCGAGAATAACGAGCCGCTTTATGTTATTGCCCTTGATCCGGTGAAAAATCAGGTCATGGTTGGGCCGAAGGAAGCTCTGGCCAGAACTGTGTTAAAAATCAAACAATGCAACTGGCTATTGGATGATAAAGTCATGGGACCGATTTCAGTTGATTTAAAATTCCGGTCAGTGATGAAACCGACAAAGGCCAAGCTACATATTAACGGTGAAGATGCGGAAATCCACCTTGATTCACCACATTACGGAATCGCAGCCGGGCAGGCGGCTGTGTGCTATATTGATGATAAGGTTATTGGTGGTGGCTGGATAAGTGCTGCGAAATAAGGTGTTATCGACCTTTGGCGCGGTCTACCGATACGATACATGGCGTAGCTCTAAGGGCAGCTATAACATTGTTTAAATGCTGGGTGTCGTGGACGTATATATCTAAAATCATCTCCCAGAAATCAATGGAGCGGCTAATGATCTTTAAGTTTGTAATATTCCCTCCATTGCGGCCAATAACGGTTGAGACTGTGCCTAAACTGCCCTGTTCATTGGAAATTGTAAGATGTATTCGTCCGACATGGGATTCAGGCATATCATCTCCGCTGCCCCATGAGATATCCAGCCAACGTTCTGGCGTGTCGGCAAAAGTTTCCAGTGTTTCACAGTCAATTGTATGAACAGTTACCCCTTTGCCAGTGGTTACGATTCCCACGATCCGGTCACCGGGCAGTGGGTGGCAACATCGGGCGAAATGTACGGCCATACCCGGGATAAGACCTTTGATAGGCATTGGCCCGTCTGTATTAAGCATTTGGGCTGCCGATATTCGGTCCATATCCTCTGAGGGGCGTTTGACAATTTCTGTCTTGTGACCCGGGAAAATTGTGTTGAACACATTACGGGCAACCAGAATTCCGGAACCTATTTTTGCATAGATGTCGTCATTTTCTTCGGTCTTATAATGATTCAGGACACCTGATATGGCTTTTTCGCTGAATTCATAGCCTTCCTGACGGAAAACTTTCTGGATCATGGCTTTGCCAAGTGTAACAAATTCGTCGCGCTGTTGGTTGCGGACATAACGGCGAATATGAGAGCGTGCTTTGCCTGTAATAACAAAACGTTCCCAAGTTGGAGAAGGGGTCTGGGTTTTGGATGTGATAACTTCAACTTCGTCTCCATTGGAGAGTTGTGAATTTAAGGGGGCAATCCGCCCGTTGACCTTTGAGCCAACACATTTATCACCAATATCCGAGTGGATGGCATAAGCAAAATCAATAGGTGTGGCGCCATAGGGAAGCTCGACCAGATCACCCTTGGGGGTAAAGACGAATACGCGATCTTGAAAAAGTTCCAGCTTTGTATGTTCCCAAAATTCCTCTGGCTTTTGTTCATGCTCAAGAATATCGAGCAATTCACGTAGCCAGCGATATTTAGTAACATCTCTTTCTTTAGCTTGTCTGCTTTCCTTATAGGCCCAGTGTGCCGCCACACCAAGCTCTGCCTGATCATGCATGTCATGGGTTCGGATCTGGATTTCGATACGCTGGCGTTTGGGTCCCATAATGGTTGTGTGGATCGAGCTGTATCCGTTGGGCTTGGGCGTAGAGATATAATCTTTGAAGCGGCCGGGGACACTGTGATATTTGCTGTGAATGACACCCAAAACCAGATAACAATCCTCTTTTTTATCAACCAAAATCCGGAAGGCCATGATATCCGAGAGCTGTTCGAAGGCTACATCTTTGCGCTGCATTTTCTTCCAGATTGAATAGGGCGTTTTTTCGCGGCCTGTCACAACAGCCTTTATCCCGTTTTCTTCTAGATTATTCTTTAGCTCTGAAATAATTCCTTTAACAAGGTCCTGACCTTCCTGTCTCAGGTGAGTCAGGCGGTTCATTATGCTTTCTCTGGCTTCGGGATGAATTTGTTCGAAACACAAATCCTCCATCTCGGCCTTGATAACATGAATACCAATTCTCTCTGCTAAAGGTGCATAAATCTCTAGTGTTTCCGAAGCAATCCTCTGACGTTTTGCAGATTTTTTGATAGCGCCTATAGTGCGCATATTATGGAGGCGATCTCCCAGTTTTACCAATAATACACGTATATCCTCGCTCATAGCCAGTAAGAGCTTGCGGAAGTTTTCGGCCTGCTTGCCTTCAACGGTCTGGCTTTCGATACGCGTTAGCTTACTAACGCCGTCAACGAGATTGGCAACGTCCTGGTTGAATTCTTTCTTAAGATCCTCAAGTGTTGCATCTGTATCTTCAACTGTATCATGCAAAATTGCTGTTACAATTGTGGTTACATCCATTCTCATGTCAGCTAGAATTTGGGCGACTTCTACAGGGTGAGTATAATAAGGTTCGCCGGAGGCGCGTGTTTGTCCTTCATGCTTCTTTTTTGCAAATTCATAAGCTTTTTTGACAATCGCCTCGTCAAAGTCGGGATTGTAGTCTCTGATAGTATTGAGAAGTTTTTCTAACTGATCCATAAGCATGTCTAATAGAAGAATGATTTAAGCCCCAATGCTACCAGTTTTTTTATAGAAAAGAATATAATAATTCATAAAAAAACCGCATATCAATCATGCGGCTTTTGTTCACGATATCGATTTAAGATAACTATATGCCTGCAATGTCTCCCAATGTTGGCATTTTATCTTCTGCTTCTTCTTCGGAGCTATCTTCGCCCTCTTCCTCTTCTTCACTGATGTCTTCGGCGGCATAAGCACCACCAGTATGAGTTTTGGAAAGTTGGCTCCATTCTTGTTCGCCGTCCATGAGCTCAATATTTTCTTCTGTGTCATCTTGTGGCAAGAAGCGCTGATGATTCGTAATAATTTCTTCTTTCAGGTCCGGAACAGAAACAGTGCCTTCTGCGATTTCGCGCAAGGCAATAACAGGGTTTTTATCATTATCTCTTTCTACTGTAATGCTAGCGCCGGAACCAATCTTGCGAGCGCGCTGCGAGGCGGCCATAACAAGCTCAAAACGGTTTTCAACTTTATCAATGCAATCCTCAACTGTAATACGGGCCATGAGGCATAATCCTTCTTTAGTATTATTATGAATTCTATAGCACCGACTTATAGTTAGGCCGGAATAAAAAATCAAGGATTAATTTGAGCATTGACCTTGATGTTCAAGTGCTTTCATATGGGTTTTATGTTTGAATTGTTGCCAGATAAAAATTGTGGGTTATGCTCGAGGCTTGCCGGGTTTCGTTGTGAGAACCGAAAGAAATTTCCCGATCAGTATAATGCGCCTGTTCCTTCTTTCGGGTTACAGGATGCTCAGTTATTGATTGTTGGTTTGGCGCCGGGGTTAAAAGGTGCGAATTTTTCCGGTCGTCCCTTTACCGGAGATTATGCCGGAGAGCTGCTCTATGCCACGTTATTGGCGTTTGGGTTTGCCAAAGGAAAATATGCGGCGCATAAAAACGATGGTCTTGAGCTTGTAGATGCCAAAATTACCAATGCTGTGAAATGTGTACCTCCGGAAAATAAACCCACAGGCGAAGAGATTAAGGCCTGTCGCTCTTTTTTGAAAAGAGAGATAGAAGCTATGCCAAAATTGAAGGTGATTTTAAGTTTGGGGCTGGTTTCTCATAATGCGGTTATTGTTGCGACCGGACATAAGCAATCAGCCTTTAAATTTGCTCATGGGGCGCGGCATAATCTAGGGGGAGGGGTTACCCTGATCGATTCCTATCATTGCTCACGATATAACACGAATACAGGGCGTCTGACACCGGAGATGTTCAATGATGTCTTTAAGCTCATAGGTGAGGATATTGCTGCGTGATTATCCGCGCAAAACTCCGCCTGTTTTATCGCTCACAGCCTTGATTACTTTTTGCATGATCTCTTCTATTTGTGCATCATTAAGCGCAGCATCAAGGGGCTGGATTGTAATGCTCAAGGCCAAAGATTTGTGATTATCTTCGACGCCCTTTCCGGCATAGACATCAAATATACAGGCCTCTGTGATAAACTTCTTATCGGCGGCTATTGCCGCTTTGATTAGATCATCCGCGTTCACATCATCTTTGACCACAAATGCAAAATCGCGTGTAAGAGGCTGCAAAGGATTAATTTGCAGTAATGGCTTTGCAGTGGCGTTTTTCTTGCGCGGGGCCGGTATATTTTCAAGATAAACTTCAAAGCCAACGGCATCTCCTTTTAGTCCTATTTCCTCTGTGATGGATGGATGGATCACACCGAAATAGGCCAGCACGTTTTTTCCTAAACGCAAAGCACCGGAGCGGCCCGGGTGGTAGTAGCTCGGGGCGTCTCTTGTTACTTGCGCATTTTCGGCAGGAGCACCGCAAGCCTTAAGCACTTCCAGCGCGTCTGCTTTGGCATCATAGAGATCAATCTTGCGCGGCTTTTGGTCTTCTGTCCAGTGACGTTGTGCAGCATTTCCTGTGCGTATGCCTGCAGCAACCATACCCTGACCATCGAATTTTGATGTTCTGAAGATAGGGCCAACCTCACATAATGCTGCATCTTGTAGCCCTTGATCGGTATTGTGTACGGCGGCTTCAATCAGATTGGGTAAAATAGAAGGGCGCATTTGATCCAGCTCTGAAGAGATGGGATTTAAAAGGCTTAGGGCTTCATTATCATTGCTGCCAAAAGCATTGGCCAGAGATTTGGGAATGAATGACCATGTCACGCATTCATCCATTCCGCGCACAGCCATAACCGTTCTGGCTAGTCTGGTGCGCATAAGGGTTAGGGTTTCAACGCCGTGTGATCTGCCATGTTCTGGTGTAACAGATAGGGCAGGAATTTTATCAAATCCGTAAATCCGCACGACTTCCTCGACAATATCTGCTGCGCCGTGAACATCTCCCCGCCAAGGTGGTGGCACTATATCAAGGATTTCTTTTTTATCTTTAATGTCAAAGCCCAAGGATTTTAAAATTTTGACTTGCTGCTGCTTTTCTATGTCTATACCGCATAATTTTTTGCACATATCGGAGTCATAATTTATGTGACGTTGCCATTTTGGCATGTCTCCGGCCTGCACAATTTCGCTGATTTCTGTGTTATCTGTTCCGCATAATTCAAGGATAAGCTGCGTTGCCATTTCTATGCCTGTCTTTGTGAATTCAGGGTCAACCCCGCGTTCGAACCTATAGCGTGCATCACTTTCAATGCCGATATCACGGCCTGTGCGGGCAATGCGCATCGGATCAAAATAGGCGGCTTCTAGGAACACATCAGTAGTTTCTCCGGTGCAGCCCGTAGATGTGCCGCCAATAATCCCGCCCAGACCTATAATGCCGGAGTCATCTGTGATCGCAACGCCGCCTTCGGGTATGTTTTCGTATGTCTTATCGTTCAGGGCTTCCAGTGTTTCTCCGCCCTTTGTTTTGCGCACAATAATATTGCCTTTAAGCTTATTGGCATCATATACGTGAAGGGGGCGGCATTGATCCATGGCCATGAAATTTGTGATGTCTACCAAAGCCGATATCGGACGAAGCCCGATTGAGTGCAGCATATCTTGTAGCCAATCAGGGGAAGGGGCATTTTTGATGTTCTTGATCATACGGCCCAGAAACATAGGACAGCCTTGCTTGTCCTCTATTTTAACACTCACAGGTGATTTGAACGTGCCTTTGACAGGTTTTTCATCTTGAGGAATAAGCGTGCCAAGTCCTGCGGCGGCCAGATCACGGGCTATGCCTCGCACCCCTGCGCAATCAGCGCGGTTGGGGGTAAGGCCTATTTCTATCAGCTTTGCGTCCAGATCAAAAATTTTGGTGATTGGCGTGCCGATTTCGTAATCTTCATCCAGTTCGATGATGCCTTTATGCTCATCCGAGAGCATCATCTCTTTTTCCGATACCAGCATGCCGCATGATTCTACGCCGCGGATTTTGCTTTTCGTTAAGGTTACATCAAGGCCGGGAATATAGCTGCCTTCCGGTGCAAAGATTCCTTTCATGCCGGCTTTGGCGTTGGGCGCTCCGCAGACAACCTGCACATGGCCGTTTTCGGTTTTAACCTTACAGACTTTGAGCCTGTCCGCGTCTGGATGCTTTTCAGCCTGTTCCACATAGGCGACTTTAAAGTTCTCGTAAAGCTTACCTTTATCTTCGAAACTTTCGAGTTCAAGCCCGATATCTGTGAGTTTATCGCATATTTCCGAATCACTTGCTTCAGTGTCCAAATGCTGTTTTAGCCAGTTAATTGTAAATTTCATGTTATAGTCACTTTCATTTACGTTCAGACATCGTTATTCGTTCCTGACGTAGTATTTTCTACGCTGCGTCGCTCATGCCTTGTCCGAACGTAAAGCAAAGTGACTATAAGTTTTTTGTATTCCCGCCAAAATTTTCAAATAATCTAAGCTGAAAACCTGTCTTTTCCAAGGGTTTTCTTAAGATTTTTTGTCTCTTATGTTAATTTAAAATATTTGCTTTTGAGATTTTACGTATGCTATAATTTCAGAACTTATAATTTTAAAGATATCAGGTGATTTTATGGTGGAACAGTCAGCGCAAGAAAATGATGAAAGTAAGAAGGTAGAAGACCTAAAACTTAAGGATGAGGTCTCCAGAGATTTTGTGAATGCTTTCCAAATGCTCTTGGATAAAGATCCGGATAATGCCATTCAGAATATGCGGGATAATATTGATAAGGCTGTTGAAGAAGGAAGAGTCACGTCTAAATTCCAGACAAGTTTGAATGAAATACTTGAAGATGTAGAAAAAGAAGCGCCAGAAAAGAGGGCGCAGACATTCAAGGAAGCTGTTGAGAATAACGAAGATTTGAAGGGAGAGCTGGAAAAAGTTTTATTGTTAAGAGAAAAAGCAGAAAATAAGGCATCCCCTTTATCTGATCTCGGTGGTCCGTTTGCCATTCTTTTTGCCGTGTTGTCTTTGGTCTCAGGCGGCAATGCTGATGTAAAGGAAGCTATGGATAAAATAGCAGAAAAGCTTAATGTTGATCTAAAACCGATTAAAGAGGCCTTTGCTGCTAAAAAAGAGGAAGCCCCGAAGGAGCCGGAACAAAAAGCTGAGGCTGCTCAAAGTGAACCACAACAAGAGCGACCTTCAAGGGAAGAGGCTGTAGCTCTAGGCCGGACACAGGAACCAGGAGCGTCTTCCGGAAAAGAAGTTGTAGCTCGTCGAGATGAGCCGCAGGAGTCATCTCCAAGGGAAGAGTTAGACAAAGGTTACACGAAGGGCGTTAATGGTGGCCCTTATACTACGGAGACTAAAGTTGAGGAATTTGGTGTGCCAGGGATACTTTTTTTTAGTCATACGAGCGAAACCAGCGCCCCCCCGCCTTTTGGTGGCGAGAATACTTTATCCGATGTTTTTAAAGAGAATCATTCTCCTCCGCCAGAGCGGATTGAGCTCGTAGATGCGAAGGTGGACCATGGAGCTTCGCCGGATATTAGAAAGCCGGAAGATAGGAGTCCAGTTAAGGTTGAAAATGGTCGAGTAGAGGCTGAGGTCGCCAAAGTCGGCAACACAACTATAAGCGTTTTTGGGGGGTTTAACCCGCTTGGTCTGTTTAGATAAGGTGACGCCACGGGTGTAACCCGTGGATGTTAACTGTATGATTTTCACGAAATCGGTAGAACGTAGAAGGTAAAATTCAGCTTTACCCCGAAATTTTCGTACATAGCTTTGGCTTCTATGTTATTGTCCTGTGTCAGCCAATACATTCTCGCCCATCTTTCTTTCATGCCAATCAGGGTTACCTCATTAACAAGTCTTTTGCCGATGCCTTTGCGTCTGTGTTTTTGATCAACATATAAATCCTGCATGTAACACACATCATTGAGATGTCCTGTCGTCGGGTGGAGGATATAATGGACAATCCCCATCATCTCGTCATTCATTTCAGCGCATAAACCGTTTACGCCTTTGTATTTCTTGTCGATCAGGCGTTCCCAAGTCTTTTCGGTTACATCTTCATCCCTGATGCCGAGATTATTGTCATCCCACAGGGTAACCCAGCTTGGGAAATCACTATATTCGAAGGGGCGTATGATAAGACGATTTACAGCCACGATTTAACTCTTGACGCCGGAGGCACTATTGGGGCGTTCCAGCGGGTTAAAACCATAATGGCGTAGCCAGCGCAGATCGCTTTCAAAGAATGTTCGAAGGTCTGGAATGCCGTATTTCAGCATGGCCATGCGTTCGATTCCCATGCCGAAGGCAAAGCCCTGATATTTTTCCGGGTCCAAACCGCAGTTTTTAAGGACATTAGGGTGTACCATGCCCGAGCCGCCAATTTCCAGCCAGTCATCTCCTGCTCCGATTTTTAAACCGCCATCTTTGCGCGAGCACCCAATGTCAATTTCCGCGCCCGGTTCTACAAAAGGAAAGAAGCTGGGGCGGAAGCGCACAGGCAAGTCTTCGATTTCAAAGAAGGCGCGCACAAAATCCATAATGCAGCCCTTTAAATGGCCCATATTCGTTTTCTCATCAATCATCAAGGCTTCCATCTGGTGGAACATCGGTGTGTGAGTAAGGTCATAATCCGAACGATATGTCCGGCCAAAACAGATAATTTTGTGTGGGGGCTTGTTATTTTCCATGTGCCGGATTTGTACGGAAGACGTATGGGTGCGTAGCAATTTCTTGGCGTATTCTCCTTCTTCATCCTGAGTTTCAGGCAAGAAGAATGTGTCTTGCATTTCCCGTGCCGGATGTCCGGGGGGGAAGTTAAGCGCTGTGAAGTTGTGATAGTCATCTTCAATATCGGGTCCTTCGGCAACATGAAAACCCATAGCGGCAAAAATGACGGTCAGTTCCTCTATTGTCTGGGAGATTGGATGAATATGGCCCATATAGTCCTGTCTGGGGGATAGGGTAATATCAAGTGTTTCACTGGATAGCCGCGCATCCATTTCTTGTTTTTTTAGAGCGTTTTCCTGATGCTTGATCAGATCGGCAATTTCATCTTTCAGAATATTAATATCACGACCTTTTGTCTGGCGCTCTTCCTGACTCATTGCGCCAAGCGTTTTCATTAATGCGGTAATGCGGCCCTTTTTACCAAGGACACTTACGCGCACATCATCAAGCGCTTTGAGGTTGCTTGCTGATTTAACCTCATTTGCAATCTGGGTTCTTAGGCTTTGTATATCTTGTGTCATAAAGTTGTTTTATAGTCATTCCCATTTATTTTTGCACAGCGTTATCCGTCGCTCACGTATGTTTTATACGCTTCGCTCCTCATGCCTAGTGTAAAAATGAAGCGAAACGACTATAGCACTGGATTTTATATAAATCAAAGCGGCAATTGCCATTTTTTTTCTAAAATTGCTTTTGTCTGGCTCAGATGGGTGATGATGTGATCGGGTTTAGCCTTGCGAAGGCGTTTTTCGCTGATGCAGCCCCCTGTAATTCCTATAGACGTAATACCCATATGTCTTCCAATATCGGGCTCTTCCTTGGAATCACCTATGATAAAGGTGTTTTGTGGTTGATAGCCTCGTTTGATCATAAAATCAGATATACGTTCCAGCTTGCTTGTTGCACTTAAGATGCTTGTACCATCGCAATTATTAGCTGATATGTAGCTGAAATAATTTCTGATTTTTAAGCGCTCCAAATGATGCTCAATTTTCTCGGTGAGATAATTGCTCAGGATCATACACTCTATGTCGTGATTTTTGAGCCATTTTAAAAGATCCCTTGTGCCAGAGCGTGTGCGAGTTTTTCCAGCTAGGCGATTATATTCTCTTTGGAAAATGTCATTGGATTGTTCTTTTGTTGCAAGAACTTTGTCTATGTCACACCCGTTTCGTTTGAAGTAATGCAGGATTGGAAAGTCAAAAGTTTCAAGCTGTTGCTGAAAAGAGATCGGACCAACGCCATAGAATTCAAGGCAGTAATTAGAAGCGATCCAGGCGGGGCGGGTATCAGCAATCAAAGTACCATTCCAGTCGAAAATTGCCAATTTCCTAGATGTCATGAAAAAGCGGCCTTTATTTTTGTGAGCCAGTTTGGATATAGTCAAGTAATCCCTGTAACCGTTTTTTCAAACTTTGATTTTCATTTTCGAGTTGATCAATCTCTTGTTCTTTTACATCTTCGGCTTTGGCATGTATCTCTTCGCAGACAAAGTTATCGCTATTGGCTATTGGTTCTGCTACCCATTTTCGTATGCCTATAAGATCGAATAAAGAAAGTTCGTCATTAATTATAATTTCATCTGCATTTTCCATTTCAGAAACGGTCATAAACACACGAAGTTTTTGCGTGGTAACAGAGTCTTCTGTTTCATATGTAACAGCAAAAACAAAATCAACTTCCCATAGATAACGCTCATTCTTTAGAATTGGAGGTGATATTCTTGGGGCGGTCAGAAGGTAACCTGATACGGTTTGTTTTTTTTCAGTGATTAATTCAATTATTTTTGCAGATTCAAGGGCATTGTAAAAAGATGTATATCCAAGAGTAGTAAAGAACTTTTGATTTTCCTGTTTTCTTTCTTCATAATTTTTATAAGAAAAATCGAAAACATTAGAAGCAGCCAGAGATACCCAGGCTTTAAATTGTGCCTTGGAAACAGGGGGGCCTTCACTCCAGGTTTTTTGATAGCTTTTACCTTGTTTCTGGTCATAGGTATCCGCTTTCCCTATTGAAGGAAAGACTATAAGGGTAAGTAGTGTTATTAAAATTATCTTTTTCATAATCACTTAAATTGGTTCTAATAAAGCAGCTTCGCTAATAACTAGCATAAAAAGCTGCTTTTTAAAAATTTAAATAAATTATGTATTAAAACAGCTTCCTAAGATTTTTTATCTAACGCAGCCTTAGCTGTTTTGGCTATAGCTGCAAATTGTTCAGGTTCGCGTATAGCTATATCGGATAGAACCTTTCTGTCAAGTTCTATGCCATTAAGTTTTAAACCATGCATAAGTCCGGAATAGGTCAAATCATTCAGGCGTGCCGCTGCATTAATACGCTGAATCCATAACTTACGGAAATTGCGCTTTTTGTTGCGGCGGTCTCTATAGGCATATTGACCGGCCTTTTCAACAGCTTGGACAGCAGTGCGGAAACAATTTTTTCTGCGACCGTAATAGCCTTTTGCTTGTTTGATTACTTTTTTGTGACGCGCATGGGCGCGAGGGCCACCTTTAACTCTTGACATTATTTGGTCCCTCCTTCTTTTTTAACGTAAGGTTTGCTTGTCTTGGATTTTCTTGAGTATGGCAGAAAGTTACGTAATACAATGCGTTCATCTGCCTCAGACATCGTATCAAGCGCACGTGCCTTACGTTTCATTGATTTAGGTTTGTTCATCATCATATGGCTTGTAAAGGCACTTTTGGCTTTTACCTTACCTTTTTTGGTTATTTTGAACCTTTTTTTTGCACTGGAGTGCGTTTTCATTTTCGGCATTTTCTTCTCCTTATATAAAGTCGGTTTTGTGTATTTTTTGTGGTCGAGGCATGCCGATTGTCAAAAATAGCCAGACCACCCATTCTTACGAGAGCAGTTTATACAGTGCTCTTGTGATAAAAATCAAGAACTTTTCTTATGAGCTTGGCTGTTGTTGGTTATTCAGGAGTAACAATGCGCGTATTTCTCAAGAAAAACGCCCAGATTGACATTGATCGCTTTTCGGGACGTGGGCTCGAGTAAGCCAAAAGAGCCGTTTTTAATATTAGTGATATCTATGCGATGGGAGCCAAGAGCCTCTCTTATGAGATTTATATGGGGGGAAGAAAGATTGGTATCTTTTGTGCCATAAAAAATCAGGCAGGGTTTTTTGAAATTTTCAAGGAATCTTTCAATATCGTAATGTGGACAGGCTTGTATGAATTTGTTGCAGATATATTGCTGGTTTTCATCAATATTTAATGGTGAGTAGGCTTCGTCTATATTCATAAAGGGATAAACCATAACATTAAAATCTACATATTTGTCGCCAACTATGACTGAAATAAAAGATCCCAGGCCTTCTGAAAACAACCCGACATGTTGAAACCCTTGTTTTTTAGACCATGCAATCATAGTTTTGAGGTCAGCAATGGCTTTATCCAGTGTAAAATCCTGTTCCTTTCCATCACTATTTCCGCAATACGAAAAGTCGAAGCGCAAAGAAAATAATCCCTTTCTTAAGGCTGTTTTCTCGATGTGGGTTAAAATACCTTCTTTTCCATCACAATTACCCGGGAAATTGTGGCACATTATGATCAATGTTCTTTTATCTTTTGGAATTAAATTTTTTTGATCTGGTTCACTAAAAAGTGCGTGGATTTTTGATTTATCCGGTTTTTCAATAAAAAGAGCGTTTGACATTATCACCTCACACAGTAGTACCCTATTGCTATTATACCCTCTGGCGTAGTTATATGAAAAGCTATAGTTTTAGAAATTTATAATATAAAGCGAAACCGCCCCTAGCAGGGAGCTAAGAGCGGCTTCAACTTTCCGTGTGTGGGGAACTTTAACAATTCCTTTTATTTTTTGATGACCTGATGTCTGAATGTGTGTGTGAGGGGGCAGAGCATCAAGTCACGGGCATATTTACATATTAATTTTGGTGATGTCAACAAAAAAATGTTATTTTTTTTGTATAAAAATACATAAATTATGTTTATTTCTTCTTTTCCTAGTGCGCATCCGCCCAATTTTGAGCCTGTCCGGCTTCTGCATCAAGGGGTGTTGATATTTTTATTCCGTTGATTTTAAATGAGTTTTCCATTTCCTGTGTAATGATTTCTTTGCTTTTTTCTAATTCTTTTATCGGAATTTCGAAAATAAGTTCATCATGGACCTGTAAAAGCATTTTTCCTGATAATTTTGCGTTTTTAAGAGCTTTTTCCATTTTACCCATGGCAATTTTCATGATATCGGCGGCTGTGCCTTGCAGTGGTGCATTAATGGCTTGACGCTCGGCGCCGCGCACCCGCATGGGGTTTTTATCCTGTATGCCGGGAATGTAACATTTGCGTCCGTATAGTGTATGAACATAGCCCATTTTTTTGGCTTCTTCTTTGGTGTTTTCCATGTAGGCTTCTATTTCATGAAAGCGGCTCAGGTATTTCTTGATAAACTCATTGGCTTCGCCCGGGCCGCAGCCCAGCTGTTTGGCTAGCCCAAATCCCGATATGCCGTAAATGATGCCGAAATTTACGGCTTTGGCTTGTCGGCGTATTTCGGGTGTAACCTGATCTAGGGGAACATCAAAGACTTGAGAAGCAGTGAGAGCATGAATGTCCACACCATCCTTAAAAGCCTTTTTTAAGGCTTCTACCCCCGCCATTTCCGCGCAAAGCCTGAGCTCGACTTGTGAATAATCGACTGAAAGTAAAACATGGCCTTCTTTTGCGATAAAGGCTTTGCGGATGGCGCGGCCTTCTTCTGTGCGGATTGGAATGTTTTGCAAATTCGGATCAGAGGAAGCAAGGCGGCCTGTACTGGTTCCTGCCATATGATAAGAGGTATGTACTCGTCCGCTTGCCGGATTGATCTGTTCTTGCAGGGCGTCCGTATAAGTGGATTTGAGTTTGGCAAGTTGGCGGTGTTCTAGGATTTTAGTGACAATTTCGTGCCCTTCAAGGCTGAGTTTTTCTAAAACATCTATAGATGTCGAGTAGACGCCCGTCTTGGTTTTTTTGCCCCCCTGCAGACCCATTTCATCAAATAGGATTTCGCCGACTTGTTTCGGGGAGGCAACGTTAAAAGGATGTCCGGCAAGTTTATGAATGTCTTCTTCTAGTGTGACAAGCTTTTTGCCAAATTCTGTACTCATTTCGGAGAGGATTTTGGGATCAACTTTGATGCCTTCGAATTCCATGCGGGCAATTACCGGAATAAGCGGGCGCTCAATGGTTTCATAAACTGTAACCATTTTTTCTCGTGCAAGCCGCGGCTTTAGAATTTTATGCAGGCGCAAAGTGATCTCCGCATCCTCGGCGGCATAGGTAAGGGCGTCTTCGATTGGCACAAGGTCAAAAGTGACTTTCGATTTACCTTTTCCTGCGACCTCTTCATACTTAATAGGTGTATGATCGCAATACATAATGCTTAAGTTGTCCATGCTGTTACTGTGCTGCGTGCCGTCAAGGACATAAGATATCAGCATTGTATCATCGACCGGATGAAGAGAAACGCCTTCCTTATAGAACATCTGCCAGTCATATTTCATGTTATGACCAATCTTTAAAATACTCTCATCTTCAAGATAGGGTCTCATAATTTCCAGAGCTTTACCTTTTTCTAACTGTATGATGTCTAGCTTTGAAGGATCGCCGAACAAATCCATTTTTTCTTGAATATGCCCCAGTGGGATATATGCAGCCTTACCAATTTTTGATGAAATTGAAATCCCAACCAGCTTGGCTTTGGCGGGGGTCAGAGAGGTGGTTTCCGTATCGATGGCCAGAAATCCTGTCTCTTCGGCTTCTCTCATCCATTCTCTTAGTGTTTTTTCATCATTAATAAGTGTGTATTTATTTTCCGATGCGGGGGGAAGTTTTTCTTCTTTAGTTTCTTGTTGCTGGTGACTCTCGCTATGGGATTTGGGGGTAAAGGCTACTGTTTGTCCACCTAGTCTTTTTATAATGGAATTAAAAGCATGCTTTTGTAAAAAGGCCATGAGATCAGGTTTATCCGGATCATGAGCCTTAAGTTCTTCAATCGGTAAAGGCAGGGGGGCGTTATCATCCAGTTTTACAAGTTTTTGCGAGATGCGGGCATTTTCAATATTCTCCAGCATTTTCTCGCGACGGCCTTTTTGCGGGATTTCATGGGCGCGGTTTAAAAGCTCTTCCAGTGAACCAAATTCGTTGATGAGCTGCGCGGCGGTTTTGATCCCGATGCCGGGCACACCGGGGATGTTATCGACACTATCGCCAGCCAAGGACTGCACATCAACGACTTTATCGGGCGTCACGCCGAATTTTTCGAAGACTTCTTTTTCTCCGATCCATTGGCCTTTCATCGGGTCAAGCATCCGAACACCGGGTTGAACGAGTTGCATCAAATCTTTATCAGAGGAAACGATCACAACTTTTTTGCCCTGTGCAAGGGCAGTCTTGGTATAGGCTGCGATAAGGTCATCGGCTTCATAACCTTCCAATTCGAGGGCAGGCATATCAAAGGCTTTTGTAGCTTCTCGAATGAGCGCGAATTGTGGAATGAGATCTTCGGGGGTCTCATCGCGGTTGGCTTTATAATCTGCATAAATTTCATTGCGGTAATTTTCGCGCGCGGCATCGAAAATTACGGCGAGATAGGGCGCGTGATAATCATTTAGCATCTTGAGCAGCATATTAACAAAGCCGTAAACCGCGCCGACCTCGATTCCATCAGGATTGGTCATGCCGGATTGACGGGAATAGGCCATGGCATAATAGGCACGGAAAATAAAGCCGGAACCGTCGATCAGATAAAGTTCGTCCTCGGCTTTGATTTCAGATGTTTGTGCTGTGTCTATGCTCATGTTTTTTGAGGCTATTTTTTGTTTTCTGGCGCAACAATATCACAGTTATCTTGTAATGGAGCGGCACATTTTGATGTTTCTGCAGAGGAATCGCTCAGCGCTATAAAAATGCCAATTGCTATAAAGACTATTCCGATCAGATAGCGTGCTTTAAAGGGTTCTAATAAAATTAGAAAGGCCAAAATGCCTGTAATAACCGGCAATATCATGTTGATCATTTGGTATTTGACCAAAGGTATTTGAGAAATTGCATATAAACTTAAAAAAAAGCCGAAAAAGTTCAGGATGGCAAACAGTAATATCCATAAATATATGTCAATCTGTAATTCTGAAAACACAAATGATTTTTCGAAAGCTATGCTGGAGAAAAAACCACAAAGGCTCAGACCTAACATGGTCAATGCAATAAAAGCGAAAGGTGGAATATCTGCATTCATTTTTTTGGCTATTACTGGTAAGCACGCATAAAAAGTAACAGCTAAAAACGCGACGAGATAAGGAAAAGCATTATGCATGTGAGCATGATAGATTTTAAGTATTGTATTGTAAATTAAAAAATAACTGTAAGGTTGTTTTAAGTATTATCTTACAAAATCACTGTGCGGTGACCTTGCAGGAAGACATGGTGGCGGGCATAGAGGTTCAGGGCGCGTGCCAGAACGCGTCTTTCTGTGTCCTGCCCTAAAATGCGCAGTTTTTCGGGGTCATCAGCATGGGAAATTCTAACGGTATCTTGTTCTATAATTGGACCTTCATCTAAATCTTCTGTCGCGAAGTGGGCTGTTGCCCCTATAAGTTTGACTCCGCGCTCATAGGCTTGGTGATAGGGTTTAGCGCCTTTAAAACCGGGGAGGAAAGAATGGTGAATGTTAATCACGCGGCCCCGATATTTCTCACAGAAATCAGCAGAGAGAACCTGCATATAGCGCGCAAGAACGACCAGATCTGTATCTGTTTCCTCTATAATTTTAGAAAGCTGTTCTTCCTGTTTGGTTTTATTGCTCTTTGTGACCGGTAAGTAGTGATAGGGAAGGTCGTGTGCTTCGACTAGTTTGCGGGAAGTTTCGTGGTTGGAGACCACGCCTGTTATTTCTATCGGCAGGTTTCCTGCGCTCCAGCGGTATAAAATATCATGTAAACAATGATCGTGGTTAGAGACCATAAGCAAGGTGCGGACCGGCGTTCCCCAATCGTAGATATGCCAGATCATCGAAAAGCTTTCGGCAATATTTTGAAAGTTTTTGATGAATACGTCATGCCCGCTTTTATTCGCAGAAGAATACTCAACGCGCATAAAAAACTGGCCCGAAAAGGGGTCATTAAATTGTGAGGACGCTTCTATGTTACAATCAGCATTGCTCAAATACGTGGACACAGTGGCAACAATGCCCGGTTTGTCCGGGCATTGAAGACATAATACATATTTTAAAACTGTATCGCTCATTGATATGGGCCTAGTAACGATAAGCTTCGTCTTTAAACGGTCCGTTCACTTTTACGCCAATATAATCAGCCTGTTCCTGAGAAAGTTTTGTCAGTTTTGCCCCGACCTTATCAAGGTGTAGGGCTGCCACTTTTTCATCCAGATGTTTTGGCAGAACATAAACTTTGTTCTCGTACTCACCGTGATTATTCCATAGCTCGATTTGGGCGAGTGTCTGGTTGGTGAAAGATGCTGACATCACGAAAGACGGATGTCCCATAGCGCAGCCCAGATTTACGAGGCGGCCCTCTGCAAGAAGGATAATGCGCTTTCCGCTTGGGAATTCAATCTGGTCAACTTGCGGCTTGATGTTTGTCCATTTCATATTGCGTGTCGGCTCGACCTGAATTTCATTATCGAAGTGTCCAATGTTACACACAATGGCGCGGTCTTTCATGTCTCGCATGTGATCGACTGTGATGATATCCTTGTTTCCTGTTGTGGTGACAAAGATGTCGGCTTTTGGCGCGGCTTCTTCCATTGTTGTCACCTCGTAGCCATCCATCACAGCCTGCAATGCACAGATTGGATCAATTTCAGAAACCATCACGCGCACGCCCTGGGAGGCCAGTGATTCGGCAGAACCTTTACCAACATCTCCATAGCCGCAGACCATGGCGGTTTTACCGGCAAGCATAAGGTCTGTTGCACGTCGGATAGCGTCAACCAGTGATTCACGGCAACCATATTTATTGTCGAATTTAGATTTTGTAACCGAATCATTAACATTAATGGCAGGCGCTTTTAGTTCTCCTTTTTCCTGCATTTTCTTCAGGAACAATACACCTGTTGTTGTTTCTTCAGATATGCCTTTAATATCATCCATTAGTTCAGGATAATCTTTGTGCATCATGGCTGTGAGGTCGCCGCCATCATCCAGAATCATATTAGGGGTCCAGCCATTCGGGCCTTTGATGGTTTGGTGAATACACCATTCATATTCTTCTTCTGTTTCCCCTTTCCAGGCAAATACGGGAATGCCAGCAGCAGCAATAGCGGCGGCGGCTTCGTCTTGTGTCGAGAAAATGTTACAGGAAGACCAGCGCACATCAGCACCAAGAGCCGTCAGTGTTTCGATCAAAACGGCGGTTTGAACTGTCATATGCAAGCATCCGGCAATGCGCGCACCTTTCAGGGGTTGCTTATCTTTATATTCTTCACGCGTAGCCATAAGGCCCGGCATTTCATCTTGCGCCAAATCAATTTGCAGGCGTCCTGCTTCGGCCAGTTTAATATCTTTTACTTTATAGTCTTGTTCTACTGCTTGTGGGGCTGCGGACATTTTCATCCTCTCCTTTATCTCAACTAATAAATTTGTTTCCTTAATAATCGCTTTCTTTCTTGCGGTCCATGCAAATAAACATTTTTTTATTCAAAAACCAATGCTAATATATAAAATATGAGTGAATTTAACGAAAAAAGTAGTGGAGTAAGCGAAGAGCCGGTTAAAGAACAACCGCGTTTTTCCTATAAACCCAACCCGATGGTCGAAAGGGCTTATCAATTTTTTGAATATAAGGACTATAAAACGGAGCTGGAGCATGTAGGGGATTATGTGCTTATCAATAAAGATGAGGATCGTGAGGTAACAGAGAAAAAAGTTATGAATCTGGTGACCTTGATGAATGGAAAAAAGGACCTGATTGATCTTTCTAATTTGACAAAGATACGCGTTTTGTTTACTATAGTTCCTGAAGCACAAGCGGGTGAGTACAAGAAAGTGATTTTTAAAGATTACGATGGAAGCGGTGTTTCAAAAGATAATGCAGTTTTTACAATAAGAAAAGGGGTATTTAAGGATGATTAATTTAGGAAAACAATTTACAGGAAAAGCTGACCTTACTGGTGAAGGTGGAGATCATTCTTCCATTGGCCTTAAGAGTGCTATGATAATTTTTGCGGAAAATGCAAATGGTTGTGACAATCCAGGTGTAAAAAAGCAAATCGGAATAACAAGTACACCTACGCCGGGTCAGGTATAGTGCAGGAAATTAGAATTTAAGGGAAAGGCGGCTTTGGTCGCCTTTTTTATTGTGTAATACGAGGCTAATTCGCTTTTCTCTCTTGTTTTGTAATGGGCTCGCACTTTAAAATCCCTTTATTGTGGCAAATCAGAAGAAAAAATCACTATTTTCTCCGTTTTCCGGTGTCTTTGGCAACGGTTTAAACTTGCGTGAGGAAAAATCAAGATTAGAGGCGTTTCTGGCGGCTGTGCCGGGGGAATATTGTGGCTGGGATTCTGCCGGAACAATTGCTTATTCTCCGGGTTTTGGTCAGGCGCTTGGTGTTACCGATATTTCCAATATCAAGGATATTTTTGAAAAGCTTGACCCTGATGATGCAGCCGCATTGGAGGGGAGTTTTAATACATTACTAGATTGCGGTGTTCCTTTTTCTATGACAGCGCAAAGCCGTGATGAGAGTAAAAAATTCCGCTTTTCCGGTTCACGCGGGGCTGATAGGGAAAACAGTAACTTTTTTACAGTTCTTTGGCTAGAGGATGTAACCGAGCAAAGCGTTGCCCATGACATCTTTATGGCCGATCAGCAGGGTTTGCGCGGCGAGATGGAGCGTATGCAGGATTCTCTTGATTCTCTGCCCTATCCGGTCTGGTTGCGTGATGCGGAGCAAAAAATTATTTGGTGCAATGTGGCCTATGCCAAAAAAATCGGTGCGCGGCCCAGTGAAGTAACATTAGAGCAACGAGAATTTCTTTTACCGTCCCGAAAGAAAAAAAGCGGGCAGGCGATTCAGTCGGGAGCAGATCTTGCTAAGATCGCAATGGAAAAAGAGGCGCGCCAGAATTTCCAGACCCATATTGTTCTGGGAGGAAAACGTCTTTTGGTCAATCTGATCGAGATTCCTTTAAAAGGACGTAATGTAACACTTGGGATGCTTGAAGATTTAACAGATCAGGAAATTCTCGAAACACGGATTAAGAGTGACAGACTTGCCAATTTGGGACTTTTGGAGCAATTGCGGTCGGCAATCGGAATTTATAATGCGGATCAGGAACTTGAATTTTATAATAATAGCTTTTCGGCTCTTTGGGGGTTGGAGGAAGGGTGGCTGAATACAAAGCCCAAGCTTGGCGAGATTATGGAGCAACTACGCGAAACACGCCGTTTACCAGAGCAGGCGGATTTTCGCAAATACAAGCAAAGCTGGCTGAATATGTTCACCGATTTGATTGAGCCCTATGAAGATATGCTTTATTTACCCGATGGTTCGGCGTTTCGGATGTTGGTTGTGCCACACAAAATCGGCGGATTAATGATGACCTTTGAGGATGTAACAAGCCGTTTGGCTCTGGAATCATCCTATAATACACTTGTGGCTGTGCAGAAAGAGACTCTGGATAATCTCGCCGAATCTGTGGCAGTGTTTGGCGGGGATGGACGATTAAAGCTCTGGAATCCTGAATTTGGACGGCTTTGGAAAATTGATCCCGAGAGTCTTGAGGGTGATCCTCATATTAGTCGTATTGTCGAGCGGATGTCCGGATTTTTTGACGAGAAAAGCTGGAATAATGAACAAGAGCGCCTTTTAGCTCTGGGGCTGGAGCGTCAAGCCAATGAAAGCCGGATCGAACGTAATGATGGCAGTTTGATTGATTGTGCAACGGTGCCGCTTCCTGACGGGCGCATTCTTGTGACTTTTGATGATGTGACGGATAAAGCGCAGGTTGAAAAGGCTCTTCGCGAGAAAAATGCGGCCTTGGAGGCCGCAGAGCAATTGAAGCTCGACTTTCTGGCCAATGTATCTTACCAACTCCGGACACCTCTTAATGCGATTATGGGATTCAACGAAATTCTTGACCAGCAATTTTTCGGTCCGCTCAATGACAAGCAACAAGAATATACCCATGATATCGCCGAGGCGAGCAGTCGTTTGCTGAGTTTGATTAATGATATCTTGGATCTATCAACGATTGAGGCCGGATATATGGATCTTGAGATCAAGGAGGTCAGTATTAAAAATATGCTGGAAAGTGTTGTCTCTTTGGTTGATGGCTGGGGGCGCAAAGAGAAAAATGAAATAACACTATCCTGTCCTGCAAATATTGGTAAAGCCTCCATAGACGAATCACGCATCAAGCAGGCGATTGTTAATCTTGTGCGTAATGCCATTACACACACGCCCGAGAACGGTAAAATCAAAATTTCTGCAAAGCGTAGTCATGATGTTATCGAGATTTCTGTTGAAGATAATGGCTCTGGAATTGATCCGGATAATCTTGAGCGTGTCGTTAAACCGTTCGAAAGTATAGAAAATCCCGAGTCAAATCAGCGCGGAGTAGGGCTGGGCCTAACGCTTGTGCGCAATATTATTGATTTGCATGAAGGGGCGTTCAAAATTGAATCAGAGCCGGATCATGGCACAAAAGTGACTATGGGTTTGCTGAAATCGGGCCCTAAAAAAACAAAGTAAGAATACCTGTATAACCGTAAAGGCGTGCATTACTGATTTCGCCGCCTGCATAAAATCCACATAATGGTAGAGGGCCTATGATTTTTCGTATGATATCTATCTCATTGACGGCATCATTTGGTTCTGTTTGAAAACCGCGTGCGATACAGGAAATATAGATTGCCCCTTTGGGTTTGAACTTGCCTTTTCCTTCCGTGATTCTCTTTTTTAAGGTTGTAAGTTTTGCTTCAAGATCATTAAAAATTGTCTCGTTGTTACGTTCGCTAAAGATTAGTAATTCCCCGTTGCTAACATCTTCTGAGATTGAAATTGAGCCTTCTTGTGCATCAATGCCTATTATGTTGCGGGTCAGATAATCCTTTATATCCGAATTTGACAGGCTTAAACCGACATGGATTTGTCCGCGCGACATGCCCATAGAAGCCTCGTTAATGGTGAACTCATCCTTATCGGGGGGAGCAAAATCAGTTGTAATATGTTCTGGATCTTTGCCAAGTTTTTTTGCGGCTTCCTCTCGCAGAACTTTTTGTAAAACGGTAAAAGGTTTTTTGCCGTCTATTTCCAAGATAATATTACCATCCGATTTGGTGATTGTATGAAAGTCGCTAATCGGTCTACAGCCTTGTGAAACTGTGGTGGCGACTTCTATTTTATCTGAGAAAAAAGCGCCTGTTATGGTGTTTTCACAAATCGTATTGGCTATCTGATAATGCTCGGAGCGCGAAGAAGTCATCCCGCCTACTAGAAATCCGCCTGTCAGATTGGCCAAATTCTGTAAGGTCTGGATAGGGTCTTGCTGAGATAAAGGATCGCCATGAACAAAGGTCAGTAACGGCGCATTATTGTCTAGCCATGTATTAACTTCGTCTTGAGGGATGTTTTCTCCCAAATCGCCTGTTTTGGGAAAAACACAAAAAGAACCTTCCGGAAAATTGCCAACCATAACGGAAATAGCGGGCTTGTCTGTATAGGCCTGATTTCCACCAATGACACCCATGCCAATAGAGCCTATCCAGTTTTCAATATTCGTGACGGACTTAAAAAGATTAATGATACTGACTGCATCATCGGCCAGATGATCCGAGATATAGATAAAGCCGAAATTATAGGGACTGTCGTCTTTTCTGGCTTCGTCAAGATTATCAAGCACATTCTTGGACGTATCGCGCCAGTCTTTTCCCGATGCGGAGGAAGAACAAAAGTGACTGGATTTGATTGAGGTCATTAGTTTTTCGGCTTTAAAAAAATTTGCAGACAAAAGCGATTCTTATGTCTAAAATAGCTCAACACATAGACAAGTGAAAGGAAAAAGACATGAGTATTTGGGTTGTTCTGGGTATTGTCGCTGCCATTATTGGTTTGCTTGTGATTTTGTATAACCGTCTGGTTGCTTTAAGGCAAACACGTAATAATGCATTCTCCGATATCGATGTGCAGTTGAAGCAGCGCTATAATCTTGTGCCTCAGCTTGTTGAAACTGTGAAGGGCTATGCCGCGCACGAGAAACAGGTCTATGAAAATGTGACCAAAGCCAGAGCGCAGGTTGGCGCGGCAAAAGGTGCAACCGGCGAGCGCGTAGCGGCAGAAAATGTTTTGGGCGGTGCATTAATGGGGCTTTTGGCTGTGGCGGAAAATTATCCGGATCTCAAGGCCGATCAGAATTTTCAGAAATTAATGAACGAGCTTTCGGATATTGAAAACAAAATTGCTGCGGCGCGCCGTTTCTTTAATAATGCAACGGCTGAATATAATACGGCAACCGAGCAATTTCCGTCTGTGCTGATTGCGGGCATGTTTGGTTTTGCGAAGGAAGAATTTTTTGAACTGGACGAAGCCGAAGCAGCGTTGGTTCAAAAGGCGCCGGAAGTAAAATTTTAAATCAAGTCTTTTTGCATGGGATAAAATGCGATGGGAAAGCCTGCCATAGGTCTGAGTTCGCATATCTGGAATAATAATGCGCGGTGTATATTGTTGCTGGCGCTTTATCCTGTGCTGGTGGCGGTTATTTTCTGGGTTATCGCGTTTTTGCTGGGGCTTGGCTCGACCAAGGGTATGTTGCCTGGAGCGGAAGTCGATACGTTAGGCGTCGCGCAAGGGGCATTGAATTTAACATTAGAGTTTTTGCCCCTTATTTTAACGGTTGTGGCAATCTGGTTCATAATTGCATGGTTTTCCCATAGCTTGATGATTCGTAAACTTTCCCATTCCCACCCTGTTGCAAGATCAGAAGAGCCGGAGCTTTATAATTTGCTGGAGAATTTATGCATTTCGCGCGGAATCAAAATACCGCATCTCGAGATTATTGAAACCCATGCCCGTAACGCCTTTGCCAGTGGAATTGATGAGAAATCCTACAGTATTACGGTGACGCGGGGATTGATGAATTCTTTGGCCAAGGACGAGCTTGAGGGTGTTTTGGCTCATGAGCTTACCCATATTCTAAACCGTGATGTCAGATTGTTGATTGTCTGTGTGATTTTTACAGGGATGTTTGGTTTTCTGGCGCAACTTGCGTGGAGTAATATAAGATATAGTCTGTTTTATTCAAGGCAGCGCAGAGATAATAGTATGGCAACGGTTTTTGCCATGCTTATTATAGCGGTTGTTTTATGGCTGGGCTATATGGCGACACTATTGATGCGCTTTGCCCTGTCTCGTCACAGGGAATATATGGCCGATGCGGGAGCGGTGGAGATGACCAAAAATCCTGATGGGATGATGAGAGCGCTTATGAGAATCTCCGGAAGAGACAGGATTCCCGAAACGACAGATGATATTGCCATGATGTGTATTGAAAACCATGTGCCGTTTTTAGGTGTGTTTGCAACGCATCCGCCAATAGAGCAAAGAATTATAGCGCTATCTGAAGTGACCAATACCCCAATTCCGGATTCTTTATCCTTGCCGCCTGTGGCCAAGGAAGAACGCATTTCCCGAAATAAAAACCATGATCGCGAACGCGTGAATCCTTGGTTGACCAGGGGGCGGCGGCCTTAAGCGTCTTTTGTTAAACAGAATCATGCAATTCATTCGCAAGATCCTTTGATTTTTGCTATAATAGTGTTTATAAAGTTGATATTCGCATTATTCAAACAGTTATGGAGAAGAATAAAATGCAAACAAATCGTTTATCACAATCCCGTACCCAAGCCGGAGTAGATGCCGGCTTACGTGAGCATATGAACAGTGTCTATAACCGTATGGGTTTAGGGGTAATGATCACAGCTCTTACGGCTTGGGCTGTTTCTAGTTCACCTGATTTGATGATGTTGTTTTTGGGAGGTCCTCAAAAATGGATTGTTATGTTGGCGCCTATAGCTATTATCTGGTTTGGCTTTAATCCTGCCAGAATGTCGTCACAGCAGTTAAAGCTATCATTCCTCGGCCTAAGTGTACTTTATGGTATAAGCTTTTCTGTTATAGCCTTGGCTTTTGCAGGCGCTGATATTGCCAGAGCGTTTTTTGTAACGTCGATTATGTTCGTGGGTATCAGCATTTTTGGCTATACAACGAAAAAGGATTTATCGGCGATAGGCACATTTTGTTTGATGGCATTTCTAGGGGCCTTTGTGGTTTCTATAATTGGCATGTTTTTTGAGTATTCCTCTGGATTTGAGATGCTGATTGATATTGTTGTTGTTGTGGCTATGTCTGGTATGACAGCATGGGAAACCCAGTCAACGAAGGAACAATATAACTCTGCTTATGGGGCTGAGATGAATAGTCGGATGGCGTGGTCTTCGGCTTTAAGTCTATACTTAAGCTTTGTTATTATGTTTTCTCATATTCTGCGTTTAATGTCGGATAGATAACTGGAATTCATATTAAGAAAAAGCCCCGCTAAGTCGGGGCTTTTTTATTGCGGTGTTCATGCGGCTTTGTTCTTTTTGACGGCGCTGCCTTCTACGATATGCAGATCACGCTGCGGGAAGGGGATGGAAATGCCTTCTGTATCAAAAGTCGTCTTGATTGTTTCTGTCAGGTCAAAACGAACATTCCAGTAATCTTCTGTTTTAACCCACGGGCGTACAACAAGATTGACCGAGCTGTCGGCCAGTTCAGATACGGCAATGATTACATCTTTGTCTTTTAAGATGCGCTCATCCGCGGCAACGATTTTAGCAAGAACGTCTTTGACTTTTTTAAGGTCGTCGTTATAGCTGACGCCGATTGTTAGATCGATGCGACGTTCCGGCTTGGCTGAAGCATTGGTAATATTGCCCGCGGTGATCTTGCCATTGGGTACAATGATCAGGCGGTTATCGGCGGTTTTGAAATCCGTTGTGAAAATGGATATATTTTCGACTGTTCCGGCAATACCGCCAGCTTCGACAAAATCTCCGATCTTGAAAGGGCGGAAGAGGATAATCATTACACCCGAGGCCAGATTGGACAGGGAATCCTGCAAGGATAAACCTATGGCAAGACCGGCTGCGGCGATAATGGCGACAAGCGAGGTCGTTTCAATGCCAAGTTGGCTCAGCGCGGCAATAATGACAAAGACAAGGGCGAGACTATAGAGGATGTTGCCGCTGAAATTCACGAGGGTTTCATCGATTTTTGCTTTGGTCATAAGGCTTTTGGTGATTTTAACAAGCTTTTTGGAAAGCCATTTACCGACCACAAAAATGGCAAGGGCGATAATGGCTTTGATGCCGTATAAAGTGGCATAATGGATAAGTGTATGAGTAATTGTTTCCCAGTTCATGGTATGTCTCCCTTTAGTGACCTTGTACAAACCATAGAATGATATAAGGATGAAATACAAGGGTTTAGACGAAAATAGACTTGAAACTTGTTTTGAAAAACGATATTACTCTGGTCTCGTTTCGCAAAAGACGGGCCCTTAGCTCAGCTGGGAGAGCGCTACGATGGCATTGTAGAGGTCAGCGGTTCGATCCCGCTAGGGTCCACCAACTTATACTCCTTACAGACTATTCTTATCATAGATTGATTTTTTTGGTTTTCTGAGATGTTTTTATAAGGAGGGAATTGGTAACTGTTGGGGATCCGGTTAATAGTTTTCAGTAAAGCCTAATATAGATGAATAAATTTGATTCTTTTTAACAACTGATTCGCAATTATTTTTTGAATACTTTAGTTGATTCATACTCGATCTTGAATCTGTGCGTTAGAATTTATGAGAATCCTGCAATAAAATATGCATTTTTATAGACCTGTGGAAAATTATTCGGCGATATGTTGAAATTGATTCATTTCACAGTTAGGATTGTATTACTCAATTGTTACATATTACAAAGGTAGACACATGAAAGTTTCACTATCGAAGGCAGCTTCGATGGCCGGGATTACGCGCCAGACGCTGTACCGCCACATAGAAGAGAAAGGCATTTCTGTTGAGGACAGGGACACAAAACGCCCTAAAATCGATGTATCCGAACTGATTCGCATTTATGGCGATAAGGTCAAGCCGGATATGGCAGAAAATACTGAACAGAAGGATCAGTATAGTAACTCGAATGTTTCGACTGTGGTTCAAAGAACCGAAATCGATGTTTTGAGAGAAAAGCTGAAAATTCTGGAGATCGAGCGTGATCGTGAGCGCAGACAATTAACCGAGCAGATTGAAAATCTGCAAGGAACATTGAACAAAGAACAGGATATGGTCAATCGTGTTACAGCTCAGTTGACAGATCAAAGAAGCGATTCAGAGAAACGTGCCAGCAAGTTAGATGAGCTTGAGGCTATGGTCAAAAATTTGGCTGAGAATCAGAATCGCAGAGGTTTCTTTGGCTTTGGTAAAATAATCGCCTGATTACTAAAAGAGGTTCAGAATTATACGCAATGCTTGATAGGCTTTGTGTATGGGTGCTGGATTATAAATCTGTATTCGGCTATAACCATTTTGATTATTTATCATAAGGCCGGAGTTTAATGTTGTCTGAAGCCATCCTAGTTACTGGTGCCGCAGGGTTTATCGGATTTCATACCGCGGTGAGATTGCTGGAGTCCGGTAAAGAGGTTGTCGGGATTGATAATCTCAATGATTATTACGATGTCACCTTGAAAGAAGCGCGCCTTAAGATTCTTCAAAACTATCCGGCGTTCACTTTTGCAAAAATTGATATTGCCGATATGGAAGGGATGAAAACGCTCTGGGCTGAAAAGGGGCCATTCAAGAAGGTCATTCACTTGGCTGCCCAAGCCGGAGTGCGCTATTCGCTCAAGAATCCGCATGCTTATATTAACAGTAATATTGTCGGTCATTTGAATGTCCTTGAATGTTGCCGTTTCACCGAAGGGTTCGAGCATCTGGTTTATGCCAGTTCATCTTCTGTTTATGGCGGGAATACCAAGCTGCCTTTTTCTGTTCAGGACCGCGTGGATAATCCTATATCCCTTTATGCGGCTACCAAGCGAAGTGATGAATTGATGAGCCATGCTTATGCCCATCTTTATCGTTTTGCGCAAACGGGTCTGAGGTTTTTTACGGTTTACGGTCCGTGGGGGCGTCCGGATATGGCGCCGTTTATATTTACCAAAGCTATTTGTGAGGGCGAAAAATTTCCTGTTTTCAATAACGGGAAAATGAAGCGCGATTTTACCTATATTGACGATATCGTTAGCGGTGTTTTAGCTGTGCTGGAAAATCCACCGGAAGATAATGGTGAAACTGCGCCGCAGCGTGTTTTGAATATCGGGAATACAAAATCCGAAGATCTTATGGATTTTATTGCTCTGATCGAAAAAGAAGTCGGTAAAAAGGCGCAGATTGATTTTCAACCCATGCAAGATGGTGATGTGCAGGAAACCTATGCCGATGTACAGGAAACAACAAAAATTGCCGGCTATAAGCCCACGACCAGCATTAATGAAGGCGTGCCGGAATTTATTGAATGGTATAAGGGGTATTACGGGGCCGGTTAGCAAAGTATCTCTTTAATATGCTCTGCAAAAAGTTTTCCGGCATTGTCACCAAGTGTGTGTGATTCGTATAAATCCTGTCCTGCTTTGGCAATTTCTATTCGCTCGCTATTATGTCTTAGGGCCCAGTCAATCTTATCTTTAATGTCATCTACATCCCAGCTATGAAAGAGGCAGGTTTTACGATCCTGGAACAGGTTCGGCCATGTCTCCATATGGTTCATATCAGGCTTAAGCAGCATGCTCCCGCTTAAAAAACACTCGAAGTCCTTTAAGGTTATTTCGCCCATACCAAAGGGGGAAACGCAAATTTTGCTGTTATCTATTTCTCTGAAATAAGCAGAGCGGGCAATTTTGTCGGTGGAAAGAGTATCTTTTAGAATTGCGCGGATTTTCCTGCGTTGATAGCAGATAGTGTCGTGTTCATAGGAAATTCCCATGCGGCAGGTAACATCCACCAATCGCGGGGCTTTCGCTCTGGAGCGTATGCTGGCGAAGGCGAGCATGGAATCAAGGGGGATTCTCTCCCTGACCTTTATCATATATGGTCCGATCATTCCGTAATGCATGAAGCCGGAATTCCATGAGATGCCTATTTTCTTAAGATCATCTTTGTTTTTTGCTGGCTGATCTGTAAAGGGGGATTGATCCATTATGCCGTATTTTTTGTGGTAATATTCCGTATAAATACGGGAGGCATAATGGTTATTCATATACTCGGAGCGGTTTTTAAGAATTTGCGCCTTAAGATAGCGATGAACATGAGGTAGGATTTGCCCTAGAAAAGTGCCGGTACTATCGCTTTGATCACACCAAATGACTTTGGCTTTCCTGTTCAGGGCTGCTATGGACTTAAGCGTGCCGTCAAAATCCTTGCTCCAGCCTTTTTCAAAAAATTTACTGTCGATGAGAAGGAAGTCGCACTCTGTAACATCGTCATCAATCGCATATTTTATCACAATATCAAAATCATGATCCATTAGGGCCGATTTAAATTTAATCAGCGGGAAAAGATAGGCCGCACTGTTTGGGCTAATAAAACCTGGGCTAAGGACGTTGATTTTTTTCATAGTTTTGAGCTTCTTATAGTGCCTTGTTCCATAAATTCAGCATTGATTTCTTTTAAAGCGGCCCTGTTCTTCAGGACCATACATGATATTTGTAAAAAATATGATAACGACTATATGGTATAAAATCCCTTGTTCATGGATGATATTTTCACCATAGCAATTTTCACGCAAAAGCAAATAAAGCTTTTCTTTTTACCTTAAAATCTGTAGAAGTCTGCGCTGGATTAAAATTTTATAGACCGCGGAAAAAGAACAATGACCAGAGATTTACGCAATATTGCAATTATTGCCCATGTGGATCATGGAAAGACGACCCTTATTGATTCAATCATGAAGCAAAGCGGCATGTTCCGCGATAATCAGGCTGTGGAAGTCTGTGTGATGGATTCTGGTGATCTGGAAAAAGAGCGCGGCATTACGATTTTGGCCAAGCCGACATCTATTCAATGGAAGAAAGATGGCAAGGAAACCCGCATCAATATTATTGATACACCGGGCCATGCTGATTTTGGCGGCGAGGTGGAGCGTGTGCTTCACATGGCTGATGGTGTGATTTTGCTGACCGATGCGGCGGAAGGCCCGATGCCGCAAACCAAATTCGTGCTGGGTAAAGCTTTAAAGCAAGGCCTGCGCCCGATTGTGATTATCAATAAAATCGACCGTCCCGATGGTCGTCCCGAAGAAGTGGTGGATGAGGTTTTTGATCTATTTGTATCTCTGGATGCGAATGACGAGCAGCTTGATTTCCCGATCCTTTATGCCTCGGGCCGCGATGGCTGGTGCGTTACAGATTTGAACGATCCGCGGGAGAATCTCTCGCCCTTGCTGGATTTAATTCTCGAGCATGTGCCCGCGCCAAAAGTAGAAGAGGGCAAGCCATTTGCGATGCTTGCGACATTGCTGGATTCTGATCCGTTTTTGGGGCGCTGCCTGACGGGCCGGGTTTTGCATGGGTCTGCCAAAGTGAATGATACGGTCAAGGCGATAGACCTTGAAGGTAACCTCGTTGAAAATGGTCGTTTGTCAAAGCTCCTGATGTTTAATGGTACGCAGCGCGTTCCGGTTTCTGAAGTCCATGCAGGCGATATTATCTGTATCGCCGGTCTGACCGAGGCTTCTGTTGCCGATACGATCTGCGCGCCTTCTGTGACGCAGCCTTTGGCTTCGACCCCTATTGATCCGCCGACTATGTCCGTGACGATTAGCGTGAATGACTCGCCTTTTGCGGGTAAAGAGGGCAAGAAGGTAACGTCGACTATGATCCGCGAGCGTCTTTTGGCCGAGGCTGAAACCAATGTGGCCATTACCTATAAGGAAAGCGCGGATAAGGATTCCTTTGAAATTGGCGGACGCGGGGAGTTGCAGCTTGGTGTGCTGATCGAGACGATGCGCCGTGAAGGCTTTGAGCTAACGGTTTCGCGCCCTAAAGTTCTGTTCAAGGAAGAATCGGGGCAAAAGCTCGAGCCGATCGAGGAAGTCATTATTGATGTGGATGAGGAATATTCCAGCGCTGTCGTGGATGCGATGAATCGCCGGAAAGGGGAGATGCTTGATATGCGCTCTAGCGGAGCGGGCAAGATTCGCCTAACATTCCTTGCGCCCTCACGCGGGTTGATCGGCTATCAAAGCCGTTTCTTGACGCAAACACGCGGCACAGGTGTTATGAACCGCCTGTTTCACTCCTATGCGCCGTTTAAAGGCGAGGTTGCGCAGCGCAGGAATGGCGCGCTGATTTCTACGGATCAGGGAACGGCTGTGGCTTATGCGATTTTCAATTTACAGGATCGCGGTGCGATGTTTATCGAGCACCAGACGCCTGTTTATGAAGGTATGATTGTGGGCGAGCATAACCGCGAGAATGATCTGGAAATTAATGTTCTTAAAGGGAAAAAGCTGACCAATATGCGCGCTTCCGGCTCGGATGAGGCTGTGACGCTTACGCCGCCGCGCAAAATGAGTCTTGAGGATATGATGGCTTATATCAATGATGATGAGCTTCTCGAGGTTACGCCGCAATCGCTACGCCTGCGCAAGAAGTACCTTTGCCCGCATGAGCGCAAAAAAGCGAGCCGCGAGGCGGGGTAATTACCTGCTCTTTCTGTCATGCCCGCGAAGGCGGGCATCCGGATCCCTGCCTTCGCAGGGATGACAATAGGGAAAATGATTTTCTTTAGTTCGTTCGTGAAATACGGAATTAAATTCTTTAAACCATTGTTTTTCAATGATATTCCTTTAGTTCGTTTGTTGAGGGGTTTCTCGGATTTGTATAGTTTGAATTGGCGTTTTAAAAAATTCCCGACCCGTAATCCAATAGTTTGTTCCGGCGTTTTCATTTTTGCTTTTTCTGGTTTTATATTATTTTTCAATGATTTAAGAAAAATCACCTTTAGAATATTATCGGCACCCCCGCAATGAGCGTTTATCTGCGCTGTGCTTGTCGGGAATGACGTTTGTGGGGTCTGCTGTGTGGATGACATAAACATGCAGGCATAATAGGATAATATTCCTTCTTTGTCAAGATTCTGTTGTCATCCCCGCGAAAGCGGGGATCTGGTGGATAAGGGAAAGAGATCCCTGCTTACGCAGGGATGACAGTCTTTTTTCACCACGAAGGACACAAAGAACACGAAGGTTTTTTGCTTTTGTCATTCCGACTAAGGGCACAGCCCGCTTGGAGGAATCTTTTTTGTGACCCTCCCCCTTACCCCCTCCCTAAAGGGAGGGGGAATAGTGTGAGAGCTTCCCTAAAGGGAGGGGGATGAGTTAAAGATAATTCCCTCTCCCCTTAGGGAGAGGGATTAAGGGAGAGGGGAATAAATGTTCATCTGCGTTTATCCGTGGTTTTAAAACTGAATCGCCTTAGAATGTTTTCGACATTCAGTTGATGACGAAGGGGCCTGTATTTGCATCCTGATGGCAATCAGGATCTAGGAATGATAGTATGGGGATCCTGACTTTCGTCAGGATGCAAAGGGGAGTGTGTTAGAATTTGAGGAGGGTATTCTCGCCTTTCTTAACTTGTTGTTTGACACAAGAATATTGCTTATGTATAATCCTGCAATCTTTAATAAAAATAAGGAAAAGATTGTGGGGTTATTATGAGCGAAAAAGTATATTCAGGTCAGGAAATTATAGACATTCAAAATACGCTTGTAGCTTTCTTTAATTCTTCAAATGGAACAGAGAGTCGCTTCCCAGAAGGTCGAAGTCTGGAGGGTGAAGACAATTACGATGCATTGGAACTGAATTTCGGTCTGTTGAAAGGGGCTATCGGTATTATGTTAACTAGAGCAATTAAGTTAACTGGAGAAGACGAGCTGCCTGATTTCTCTCAGGGGGCGGTACTATTGCAAGATGTTTGCTGTAACATAGAAGGAAATCCTCTATACTATCAAATCAAGGGAAAGTCTCAATCTGAACCGGCTGCCGGAGGTATGGAGCTTACCAACTAATAAGTGTCTTTGTTGTTCCTAGCCCCGCATCTCCTCAAGCTCCAGCCAGCGGGTTTCATAGCGCTCCAGCTTGCTTTCCGCTTCGGCCAGCGCCTTGGTCATGTCGTGAAAGGCGGCGGGGTCGCGGGCGTAGAAATCCCCGTCCGAGAGTTGGTCATTATATTGCGCGATATCGGCTTCGACTTTCTTTATTTTTTCGGGGAGCTGCCCTAATTCGCGTTCCAGTTTGTAAGAGAGTTTTTGCGGCTTTTTCTCTGGTACGGGGGGCGTGATGTCGGCAGCTTTGCTGCCGTCTTTTTTCGGATCCCGTTTGTTGGTGTTCGGCTTTGCCTCACCAACGGGATGACATTTAGTGTTCTTTTTCTCAAGGTAATCGCTATAACCGCCAATACAGCTCTCGATCTTGCCGTTTCCTTCGAAGGCTAAAATCTTGCTGACGGTCTGATCCAGAAAATCACGGTCATGGGAGACAACGATCAGCGTGCCTTTATACTGGCACAGAATTTCCTCGAGCATATCAAGGGTCTCCATGTCCAGATCATTGGTCGGCTCGTCCAGAATGAGACAGGTTTTTGGATTGGCCAGAATCTTGGCGAGCATCAGGCGGTTTTTTTGCCCGCCGGAAAGCTGCGAGACTTTATCTTGCGCGCGGGACGGGTCGAACATGAAATCCTTCAAATACCCGCAAACATGGCGCTGTTTGCCCATTACATCGATATAATCCCCGCCGCCGGGGCACAGGGTTTTCTTTAAGGTATCTGTGGGGTTGAGATCGCTGCGCTTTTGGTCAAAATAGGAAAATTCCAGTTCCTTTCGCACTTTCACGCGGCCCTGATCGGGCTGTAATTCGCCGATCAGGAGTTTTAAAAGCGTAGATTTGCCAGAACCGTTTTTCCCCAGAATACCAATGCGATCGCCGCGCTGGATACGAAGGTTGAATTTATCAAGAATGGTGATTGTCTTGCCGTCTTCTTCGAAGGCTTTGCAGCAATTATAAAATTCCGCAACAATTTTGGATGAGGTTTCTATATCTTTCGGGGCTTTGATCTCGATCTTTTGCGTGGCGCGTCTATAGGCGGATTCATCGGCTTTGAGCTTATCGCGCATCTCTTTCATAAGCTCCAGGCGCCGCATATTGCGCTTGCGCCGTGCCTTTACTCCACGTGAGGCCCATTCAACCTCTTGTGTGACCAAGGTTTTTCGGTTTTTGAGTTCACGTTCTTCCTGCTCCAGCAGCATCGTTGACCATTCATCGAAATATTTAAAGCCGCGCGGGGAGACCTTTAAAGCGCCCCGATCCAGCCAGAAAACCTGCGTTGTGATATTGGCAAGGAAGGTTCTATCGTGGCTGATGCATAGGAGCGTGCCGCGATAGGCATTCAGATACCCCTCCAGCCATTCAATGGCCTCAAGGTCGAGGTGGTTGGTTGGCTCGTCGAGCAGCAGGATATCCGGTTCTTCGACCAGAGCGCGGGCCAGTCCAGCGCGGCGGAGCTGCCCGCCTGAAAGTCTGGTCATTTGTGCTGTTACATCCAGATGCAGGGCTTCGGCGACAATATCGACCTTATAGGCGTGGAGTTCCTTTTCCTCGTCTTTGATCTCGGAAAAGATATAATCAAAGACGCTTTGGCCTTCTTTGGGGGTGATGTCCTGCTGCAAGTACCCAATCGTCGTGCCGATTTCCTCCCAGCGCTCGCCGTCATCCAGTTCCTGGCTTCCGGTGATAATATTCATCAGCGTAGATTTGCCCGCACCGTTCTTACCGACAAGGGCGATGCGGCTGCCTTGATGGATGTTAAAGGACAGGTTTTCAAAGACCGGTTTCTCGGAGAAGCGGACCAAAGCATCTTTTACTGACAGTAATAATGGCGGCGGCATAATATTTTCGTATTCAAACTCTTAATTATGTTTTATGTTCATTCATAAGCTACGGGGTTTTGATATCCGAGACTGCGCCAGCCTGCAATGAAAAACAAATTTATTGTTGTTTGTAAGTACTCTTATGGTAAAGGGTCACGGTAAAAAAGCGAAACAAAAAGGTAAGTAACCCTTAATATGACACCCTATGATTTCCAGATGCCCTTAGAGTCTAAGGACAATAGCGGTCTGTGTATGAATTCTATTTTAGAGCATTGTCGTTCTTATCAGGGCGCAGATATAAAACGCAGCATTATACAGCTTGTCACGACACTGGCTCTGTTTGCCGCTATTTTGTTGGTGATGGTTTATTTTATGGCTTCCTATTATTTATTGACGGTGGCTTTGATGCCGATTGCAGCTGGGCTGCTTACGCGGATTTTTATCTTTCAGCATGATTGCGGGCATGGCTGTTTTTTCAAGACAAAAAAGGCAAATGCAAGGATCGGGCGGGCTTTATCCATGTTGACCTTTACGCCCTATGATTTCTGGCGCAGGGCTCATAATATGCATCATGCAACGTCCGGCGATTTGGATCGGCGCAGTATTGGCGGGATTGATACGATCACCGTATCGGAATATGAGGCACTTCCTTCTCGTAAAAAAAGCATTTATAGACTATATCGCAACCCATTTTTTCTGATAATTTTGGGAACGCCAGTTTATACTATGCTTGGGCAAAGACTTCCTTTCAATGCGCCAACGAATTTCTATGAGGGGTATAAAACTCTTTCTGCCGCATCTATCCGCGATAGTATCATGCTGACTAATCTGCTGCTGATAGCTTTTTATAGCAGTGCGTGGCTTTTATTCGGTCTGGAGGCTTTGTTATGGGTGTATTTACCTGTTCTGGTGATGACAACATGGATTGGTGGCTGGTTATTTTATGTACAGCACCAGTTCGAGGATACGTATTGGGAGAAGAATCCCAATTGGAATATTCATGAATCGGCATTAATGGGGAGTTCCTATTATAAATTACCGAAAATCCTGCAATGGTTTACCGGAAATATAGGTTTGCACCATATTCATCATCTTTGCAGCCAGATTCCCAATTACAAGCTGCAAGAGTGTATGGATGCCATGCCTGAACTGGCCGAGATAAATGTTCTGACTTTGAAAGAGAGCTTTAAATGCGGCGGGTTGAAGCTTTGGGACGAAGATCAGGGTAAGATGGTGACTTTTTAGGCATTCTGTCCGGCGACATAACCCGAAGACCATGCCCATTGGAAGTTAAAACCGCCTAAGTGCCCCGTGACATCCACGACTTCACCGATGAAATATAGGCCTTTATGCTTTGTGCATTCCATAGTTTTTGAGGAAAGCTCGTTTGTATCAATGCCACCAAGTGTGACTTCGGCAGTGCGATATCCTTCCGTGCCGGAAGGGCGTACATGCCAGTCATTGATCGCAGCGCCCAGTGCTTTGAGCGTTTTGTCGGGGAGATCGGCAATGCGGCCCTTAATATTATGTACTTCGCAAATATTATGGGCCAAATTTTTAGGCAAAAGAGCGGCAAGGATATTTGAGGCATCTTGTTTGGAGTTTTGCTGCTTTTTTTCCAAAATATAGGCTGTGACGTCCTGAGCGGGACATAAATTGATAATAATGTCCTGTCCTTCCTGCCAATAGGATGATATTTGCAGGATAGACGGGCCGCTTAAGCCCCGATGGGTAAAAAGCAGCCCTTCGGCAAAACTTTTTTTGCCGCATGAAACAATTGCATCAACTGAAAGGCCGCTTAAAGACTTGCAAAACTCCAGTAAGCTGGCCTGAAAGGTCAGGGGCACAAGGGCAGGGCGCGTGGGTATGACTTTCAAGCCGAATTGCTTTGCGATGTCATAGCCGAATTTACTGGCTCCGATTTTCGGGATGGATAGACCGCCAGTTGCTATCACAAGGGATTCGCATATATATGTGTTTGTGTTATGGGTAATTGCATATCCCTTATCCTGATTTGTAACGGTTTCAATTTCAATGTCCTGATCATATTGGATGCCGGCTATTTTCATCTCTTTAAGCAGCATATCTATAATGGCTTGCGCAGAGTGATCACAAAAAAGCTGGCCGAGCTTTTTTTCGTGATAAGTGATGCCATGTTTTTCTACCAGAGCTATAAAGTCGTGCTGTGTATATTGTTTGAGCGCAGATTTGCAGAAATGCGGGTTTTGAGAGAGATAGTTTTCAGGGCTGGCATATATGTTGGTGAAGTTACACCGTCCGCCTCCGGATATTCTTATTTTTTCTGCCGTTTTGCGGGCATGGTCAATCAGCCAGACTTTGCGGCCACGTTTTCCGGCTTCGATGGCGCACATCATCCCTGCGGCGCCTGCGCCTATAATGATAACATCGTAATGGGAAGTCATGTTTGTACTATATATCGCAAGGGCGGAGATCGAAAGCGCTATATGATTTGTTCTCAAATCAAAAATTATACCGCCACATAAGTGAGTATCATAGAACTCATATTTGTCAGGAATATTAAGTCAGCATAGGCTGTTTCTGCAAGTATTAGGGTCGTGTAATAAGTATTTTTCTACCTCTGATTGATGGTATGATTGGGTAGGTAAAAATTGCTGATTATGTCTATAACCCTTTAGTATAAGGGTAACCTATATTTTGGAGAAATCTAAATTTCTATTTGGGTGCATATTATAGTAGTTCTATTTTGGAGAAAAGATATAAACTATTTTCTAGTTATGGCAGTATCAAAAACTATGAGTTTTATGTGTGGGGGGTAGTGATGAGCAAAATAAAAAAGCTTAAGGAAACGGCGGAAGCTTCTGTTTTTATACAGACAAATGAAATATTGAAAAGAAATATCAAATTAGGAGAAATGCGCACAAGTGTTACTTTGGAGCCGCAAGTCTGGAATGTTCTTAATGATGTTGCTGCCGAGCATGATTGCGACATACATCAGCTTTGCGAGATGATTAATGAGAGGAAAAGTCCGAAATCATCTCTGGCTTCGGCGATCAGGGTTTTCCTCATTTCCTATTTGCAAATAAAAGCCACCCGAAAATAAAGAGGTGTATTATGAAACGTGTAATGATTGTAGATGATAATAAGGATTTAAGTGACATGATCTGTGAAATCCTAAGGCGCGAGAATTACGAAGTGACAGCTAAATATGACGGAGAGCAAGCTATTGAAAGTCTTGCTGCGGGGGATAAGTATGATTTGGTGTTAACTGATATAATTATGCCGGAGCAAGACGGGTATGATGTCCTTAATTATATCAGGAAGGAAAAGCTGGGTATTCCGGTTATTGTCATGTCTGGCGGGGGCGCGGTTGTTGCGGTAGATGAAATACTACTCACGGCGAAAGCATTTGCCTGCGACATATTGAGCAAGCCTATTCAATTTGATGAATTGACAGATAAAGTCAAAAAATGGGCCTGATTTAGCACTATAGTCATTCCCTATTTGTCGCTCACATATGTTTAATACGCTGCGGCGCTAGCGCCTTGTCCGAAACTATCCAAATGACTATATATGCTTCTCTTCTCATGCCTTGTGCAAAAATAAAGCGAAACGACTATATGTGCGCTTAGGAGCAGTCATGCTTATAAGGATTATGGCGCGGAGTTTTTCCGGCTTTTAAAAAAAATTGGCAATTTAAAGTAAAAATATTGCATAATAAGCAGGGTTTACAGAAAAAATAGAAAGAACGAGTTGTCATGGTTTCATTTGAAAGAACAAAATTGCCTGATTGGGGCATCATAAATGCGAGTAAGGAAGAATGGGATGCTATTAAAGATTTAATAGCGCATGTGGCACAGCCGGAGATTTTTGGCGGTAGTGGTTTAGATATTATGTCAGGTATGGAGTATGAAGATTGGTTGTCATGGAACATGAAATTTTCTGAGGATAGGTATAAGGATGTACCACCGCAAATAATTCATAGGAGTGAGTTGCATGTTATTTTTATGACGGCCTGTAATGCAATAGATGCCAAAGTTCAGGGGTTAACTGAAGAGCATTGGGGAATCATAGGTGAAATTAATAAGCATAAAATGAGCGAAGCGGTTGAATGTGGTCAGGAAGATTCAGGGCAATATTGAATATGATATGATGATTTTAGGATTATTGTGAGAAATAGATGATTGAATTTCAGACAAAAGCAGATGGAAGATCATTTGCAGGTTTAAATGCCACGCAGGAGGAATGGGATGGTATTAAGCGCATCGTCGATACTGCCGCAAAGCCTGAGGTGTATTATGGTTCGGATTACGGGCAGTGCACAGGAGGCAGATTCTCATTAGAGCAGATTCAGCTTTTGTCAGAAAGATTGAATTCATTCGAGTTATATAATGCGCCGCCTGTCACTATGTTTAGAAAAGATGTCGTAACATTATTGGCGATATGTCAAAATATCACAGATTCTCGTGCTGATTTTTCGGCTGTTAATGATGACAAATTGGTGAAGGACATTGAACAGCAAATGTTTCGTATAGATATGGATGAAATATTTACGGGCCCCGCAAAATAAAGGCGTGTGAGTGAGGATATGTAATGCCGGATATAAATGATGTTATTGCTGCCGTTTCTAATGGACATGCTTATTATGGGGCTGATAATCATGCCGGACATTTAGATGAATTTCGTTCTGCCGGATTTCAAGTCAACAAACCCGAAGATGTGGCCAAAATCATGCAGGAAACGCTCAATCATCCTGATACCAAGGCCGCTATGAATGTTGATAATGGCGATGTTATTATTGTCAATAGCAAAACTGGCGTTGTTATTGCACTTTCCCCTAGTGATCATTTTCATGATCCGGGTTCAACTTATCCTACTAATAACCCAGATAAATATGATAATATGCTTAAAAAGCTTAAATCTGAGGGGATGGTTGTTGAAGCTACGAATCTTGAGCAAGTGAATGCTATGGTTGAGAAATTTACAGAAAACACAGAGTTTTCCAAAGAAACCATAGCAAAAATGGAAAGTGATGCGGTTCAAGATATTAAAAATGAATTAGATGCGAATGCAAAAGTCAAAGGTTATATTATTCCAACTGCAGATGACGTTGCAGCTCTGGATAGTTTTGCCGAGAACAATGTTGCGGAACAACGCAAGCAAATAGATGCAGAAAAAACGGCACAAGCGGAAAGAACTGTTGCTAATCAAGAAGCGGCAGAGTTAAGGAAAGACGTTAGTCATACTATAGATACTCCAGAAAATGCCATTATTGAAGTTGCCGAAGATGGGAAGTCCGCACAAATTATAGATAAAGATGGAAATTCTTATGATCTTGAAGTTAAGGATGATGGCAAAGTTTCCATGAAAGGCGAGCTTGCCGATGGACGGAAAATTGATGTGGAATTTACCGAGAGGCAGTCAAGAAAACTTCTGAAAAATATGCCTGACTTCAAGGGTGTTATGGGAGAGCTGATTGGGCCGGCTCTTGTTTTTGGTGCAGTTCTGACAACGGGGGCTTCGCCTGCAGAAGCGGCGGAGGCGGCTGTGGATTCTGTTTTCGGGAACACAAGAGAGGCCCTCCGGAAAGATAATGTAACCGCAGGCGATATTGCGGTGGGCGTTGGATATGATGCGGCTTCTATGGTTGCTTCGGAAACAGTGGAAGCCGTTAAGGAAGGTAAAAGTACTTTGGCGATAATCGGGGCTGCCGCCGAAGATGTAGCGGAAGGGGCTGGTTGTGTTGTTGGAGGGGGCGCCGGTGCGGCTTTGGGTGCTACGGTTTCTTCACCAACTGTTATAGGTGTGCCTGTCGCGACGGGGGCGGGGGCTGTCGGGGGATGTGCGATTGGCTCGGCGGTTGTTGATAAAACGATTGATGGCGGGAAAGCGGCTGTTGGCTACGTGATTGAAAAAACACCCGAGATGGTTGAGGGTGCCAAAAATGCAGCGTCTTATGTTGCACATTCTGTTGCAGATGGGGCAAATGATGCAAAGGAAAGTGCTGTGGAGGTTGTTCGTGCAATCAGTGAAGGAATTGATGCGACTATAGCGTATTACTCAGGAGATCAAAGGCCGAGCCCTTTACCTGAAGGCGTGATCGACCGGACATCAGACATTGCCGATCTTTTTCAGCCGGATGCTAGTTACATTGCACAATCCAGTACCGGGGGTACTGATTTGCTGCTGAGTGAAATAGCTAAGAGTGATCGGGTTCAGTTTATGATAAATGAGAGTGAAGAGCCAATGACATTACTTGCGCTTGAAGAGAAAAGAGCATCAGTGCAAAATGAGCAAAACAGAGCAGCGGCTCAACAAGCCGAGCAGCAAAGATATCTGGATCAATGGCAGATGAATAATTCAGCCCAGCCGCGTTAATATCGGATGATTTTCTTCATAGGGTTTGGTATTCTACGCGGATAGCCGGAAATAACAGCGGAGTGCCATGTCTGAAGAAAATATACCTTTACCATCTGTTGAGGACATGCCTGTATTGCGTGATGCAGCCGAGGGGATGCAACTGGATCTGATTGTTGGTGATCGGGGTGAGGTCTATATTTTACATGCAAAACCGCTGCCTGAGCCTGTGAACTGGGTTGAGTATGACCGCGAAGTTTTAAAGCTCTATTTAATCAGCGATAAGGGCCGGATACAAGGCGTAGGACTTAAGGTGAAAAAACGACTGGATGAAATAATATCAGCAGCAAGGCAGGTTTGTCTTATTCACTGTAAGAACGGGGATATTGTGCATGCATATGAAATGCCTCTTGTACATCAGGTAAAATAAGCAGACACTATATAGTTAGATTGTAGCTTGCGTATTTTAACCAGTAAGGTGTCTAGATCCATAGGGGCTATTCAGTTTTTCAAGGAAGGCGAGATTATCGTCAGTAAAACCGACCTTAAAGGCCGCCTGACATATGCGAATAAAGTATTCCTGGATATTGCGGGTTTTACAGAAGAAGAGCTTTTGGGTGCGCCGCATAGTATTTTAAGGCATCCTGATATGCCCAGATGTGTTTTCAAATTTCTGTGGGATACGATAGAGGCAAAGAAAGAGATTTTTGCCTATGTTATAAATCGTTGCAAGAACGGCGATCATTACTGGGTATTGGCGCATGTCACACCCAGCATCAGTGCGAAGGGCTCCGTAGAAGGTTATCACTCCAATAGGCGCGTTCCAAACCCGCAAATAGTTCAAAGCGTTATTGCGCCCTTATATAAGTCCTTGCTTGAAATCGAGAAAAGCGAAAGTAACGCAAAAACAGGTATGAATAAATCATTTGATACCCTTGTTGGTATTCTTAAAGAAAAAGGTATGGGATATGATGAATTTATCTTTTCTCTCAACAACAAGAAATTTTAGTATTTTATCCGCGGTTTTGACTTTAGGGATCGTAGGGCCTTTTTTTGCGGGACATGCTACTCTCGCGGTTATTCTAGCGGTTATTCTAATGGGCAGCGTAGGGCTTTCCCTTTATGTACAAAGTCGTATGAATTCAGAGATATTGCGCGTTAAAAATATTTGCCAGAAATTGGCAATGGGGGATTTTGAAAAGCGCATTACGCATATCAAGGATAAGGGCGCAATAGGAGAGATGGAGTGGGCTATTAATGCGATGATCGATCATGTTGATGCCTTTATCCGCGAAGCTGCGGCTTCAATGGAATATACAAGCCGCAACCAGTATTTCAGAAAAATTCTGGAATCGGGGTTGCATGGTTCGGTTTTATCTGCTGCGCAAACCATTAACCTTGCGATGGAAAGTGTCGAAGAAAAAATGGATGGCTTTGGGAAAATTGCTGATAGTGTTGATCATTCCCTGAAAGAAGTGGTCAGTGAGATAAAAATCTCGGTTTCCAGTCTTAAAGACACGACGGAGATAATGGAAAGTGTCGTAGATTTGACACAAAAAGGATCCAAAGAGGCCGTGCAGTTTTCGGAAAGTGCATCTTTGAGTGTTCAGGCAATATCTGCTGCGGCGGAAGAAATGTCGAGTTCGGTCTCCGGGATTAGTAAACAGATGAACCACGCCTCCGAAATATCCCGTAATGCTGTAGAAAAGGCGGAGCAATCTGCCGATATGATCAAAGAGCTTGCCGAGACAGCGCAAAAAATCGGGGATGTTGTTTGCCTGATTGAGGAAATTGCGGAGCAGACAAATCTGTTGGCTCTTAACGCGACGATTGAGGCTGCGCGCGCCGGAGATGCCGGCAAAGGTTTTGCTGTGGTTGCCAGCGAGGTTAAGGAACTGGCCGGCCAGACCTCTCAGGCGACAGAGGAAATTACAGTGCAGGTTCAAAGTATCCAGAGAGCCACAAAAAATGCGGTTATTGCCTTTGATGAGATTGGGAATATTGTAAAAGAGATTAATGAAGCCTCGACGGCTGTGGCTACGGCAATTGAAGAGCAAAGCGCGGCGTCGAACGAGATTGCTTCGAATGCCGAGAAAGCTTCGGGCGGGACAACGCAGGTGGCTTCGAATGTCAATGAAATGGGCCAGAGCATTGGTCAGGTTGATGAGGCTTCCAAACAAGTTGGCACTATCACCAATAAATTGGCTGATTTTTCTTCACAAAAGGTCGAGGGATTGCTCAAGGAAATGAGCGCCTTCATGGAAGAGCTTAAGAAGATCGCCTGAGATCGACGTGTCCGGTGATGGGTAAAATTTGGAAAGCTTAAAGAGTGGGTTTTATGAGTGGTTCACTATTTACAAGCTGATCTAAAATGTCCTGTTCAGATTCAAAAAGATTTGAATTTTGTTCACAAAACGTAGATAGGCTTTTAACTCTAAAAGCACCTTCTCCCATAAATGGATTGTTCAGGGTTCCTTCGCTTGCGGGAAAATACGCTGCAGTAGACCCTTTTGCCCCCATATTGAGCAATATACGAATATTTTCAGCGGTCGAGGGAGCATTAGATTTTGCTTCATTTCCCAGATCGATAACTGCTGCATTTACTCTGCCTGCACCGCCAAACTGTTCTAAGATAGGTGATATATGCTCTTTGATCTGGCTTGGTAATATTTCTTCTTTATACATATCGGCATATATATCAGCACGTTTTTCTGCGACATAACGCATAACGGCAATGTCCAAGGGTGTATGTTTTTTGGCATCTTCATTTCTCAAATCAAAATTACTAGCAGGAATTGCTGTGCGGGCATTAATATCCATTGCTAAATTATGTCGAGAGTAAGCCTTTTTTAAATTTTTAAGTGCAATATCATGATTGGACAAGATAGCCCAGCATACATCGTTACCACCTTCAATTATTAAGAGTGTGCCCAGGCTTTCCGAAAACTGCGATATCGCGGTATAGTTATTTTTAGGAACTTCTGAAACAACTTTGTGATCTCTTTTCATATCTAAAAACAGATCAAGGCATTTTGGCTTGCTGTGATATACAGTATGCAGATATATATCAAGCGGGTCTTGAGCCATGACGTGCATGCCTGCTTGTTTATGTGCGTTTTCGGGGATCTCAATAATCCGTTTTAAGTTTAATAGATTATAGTCACTTCTTAATGCTTCAATAGTAACGCTTGCATTGTTATCATTTGTTACGATGGCTTCAAAAAGAGAATTAATAGTATCCTGATCTGGATTTTCCATTACTCAACCCCGAATATTCAATTTTATTATTGATAAACAATAGTATTATAGAAAATATTGGTCAAGTTTATTTTTGAATGGGAATTATATTCAATGGAGGAGAGGATGGGATTCGAACCCACGTAGGGCTATGAACCCTAACACGCTTTCCAAGCGTGCGCCTTAAGCCACTCGGCCACCTCTCCTTATAAGCGCATACCCAATCTTTCAGATTATGCCCGCGCACCATAAACTTATCTGTTTGAAAATTCAAGTCGTACCTTTTCCTTAACGGCATGTGTTGTTACAATAAATTAGGTTAGGATTCTCATAGGCTTATTTAGATGCGCAAAATTATATATTTCCTTCTTATTATTCCCATATTGGCTGTGTTGGCTCATGATGTTTTTCTGTTTACCCAAAATCAGGACAAGGGTTTTATGCTTTCTGATGCGGGGTGGATCTGGTCGAAATACCATCCCGAGACTCATGATCAATGGAAAATCAAGCTCAAGGAATATGAGGATGCATTCGGGGAGTCTCTTCCTTTGGAAAAAATTGCGGATTTAGTTCCGGTTAAGCCGATAGAAGAAGAGGAACAAGTCACGCCGCTTGATGTTTCTCCGGTTGATGAAGGGCAGGAAACAGAAGGGCAAGCTATACCGGATGAGGAATCTTATGCGGAGGAATTTACCCAGAAATCCGGAAAAGAGGGTAGCGAAGTCATTCCACCAAAACAGCATGCCGAGCAGATAGCCAGTGAACGTGCCGTGTTACAGGACCATGTCGGATTTTTGCTAGAGCAAAAAGCTGTTTTTATCTTCTTCGGGTTTCTTGTTCTGGTGTATTTGATTGACCTGATCTTGTTCCAGATGATTTTCGGGTTTTTGCTTTTCCTGAAGCCCAAATCAAAGAAGAATAAACAATATGGAAGACGTCAGAATTACTAGCGAAGTGCCATTGCTTTTACTTTTGTATCAATGATGGCTAAATCTTCACCCCGTGAAAGGCTGTGACCGCCGTCTTCTATATAGACAATCTCTACATTTGAAGGACCGAAGCAGGTCTTGATGCGTTCGGCTTTTTCCCACGGCACATCGGCGTCAAGCTTTCCTTGTATCAATGTGATGGGGGTGGCTGTATTATAAGTGTCGTGCAGTAAAGATTGCTGCTCGCCGTCATCCAGTAAGGCTTTGGTAAAGATATAAGGCTCGTCACTATACTCATTGGCTTCTTCCAGACGGCCCGTTTTTTCAAGGATGTCATATTGATCGGGTGTCATTTGTGCTTTGATATCGCGGGTAAAATCAGGCGCGGCGGCAATGCCGACAACGCCTTTTATTTTCTCTTGATTTTGCAACAGTAACTTTAAGGCAATCCAGCCTCCCATAGAGGAGCCAACCAGAATAATTTTTTTGCATTTGACAATTTGATCAATCATATTTTGTGCATCTGCCAGCCAGGACCCAATAGTCCCGTCAACAAAATTGCCTTTGGAAATGCCGTGACCGGAATAGTCAAAGCGCAAGAATTCATGGCCGCGCTCACAGCATTTTTCTTCAAGGTACCGAGCCTTTGTGCCTTCCATATCCGATTTGAATCCGCCCAAAAAAACAATGGCAGGCAGGTCTTCATTTTTACTTAAGCTATGGATATAGGCTAAAGACGGTCTGTTTTCTATTTCCAGATATTGGATTTGTGTCATGGGAGGTTCCGATTTTATGATTTATGATGATTCATTGATAAATCATTTGAAAAAGACTTTCCAGAGCTTAAAAAGCGGACTAGTTTGTGAGAAGTATGAAAAATTTATCATCTTCCAAAAAAGCTGTGATTATGCAGATTATTCCCGAGCTTGGGGCCGGCGGTGCAGAGCAGGGCTGCATTGATGTGGCGGCTGCGATTGCCAAGAGCGGGGCGCATAGTATTGTTGTATCCAATGGGGGATACCGTGTCTCGGAGCTTGCCCGCATCGGGGCAGAGCATATTAATATGCCTGTTCATAGTAAAAATCCGGTTGTGATGTGGCGCAATATAAGGCGGATAAGAAAGATTATCAAAAAACGTAATGTTGATATTGTCCATGTACGTAGCCGCGCTCCTGCGTGGAGCGCATGGCGGGCTTGCCAGAAAACCGATGCGCATTTTATGACGACGTGTCATGCGCCTTATAATATAAGCGGCGAGATTAAACGCACCTATAATAGCTCGATTGTGCAAGGTGAAGTTATTATTGCGATATCTGATTATGTTGCGCAGTATTTGCGGGATAATTATAAGATCGAGCCGGAGCGCATACGGGTTATTCACCGCGGTATACCGCTTGAGCGATTTCATCCTTCTGCAGTAACGCCGGAGCGCATTATTGATATTGCCAAAGAATGGCGTATTCCGGATGGGGCGAATGTTGTGCTTTTGCCCGGGCGGTTGACGCGATGGAAGGGCCATTCTGTTATGATTGAGGCCATGAGTCTCTTGAATCGTAAGGACGTGTTTTGTGTGATTTTAGGGTCTGATCAGGGGCGCATGGAATATCGTCAGGAATTGGACGCTTTGATTGAAGAGACAAATCTGGGAACGCAAATGCGCATTGTCGATCAATGCCATGATATGCCCGCAGCATATATGCTGTCTAGTGTCGTAGTTTCGGCTTCGACTGATCCGGAAGGATTTGGCCGCGTTCCTGCCGAGGCGCAGGCTATGGGCAGACCAATTATTGCAACCGATCATGGCGGTGCGCGTGAGACAATTATGCGCGGGTATACAGGGTGGCTGATTCCTCCTGCGGATGCGCATGCATTGGCGCAAGCGATGGATGAAGTTCTTATGCTTAATGACGCGCAGCGCGTTGTTCTGGCAACTCGGTCTATGGCTCATATAGCAGAAAACTTTTCCAAAGAGGGGATGATTCAAAAGACACTTGATGTGTATGCCGAGTTTTTGGGAAGCGGAATATTAGTGCCTTTAAAATCGGAGCCTTTCGGGAAAACAGAGCAGAAAACTTTGGAGCCGAAACTTTTAAATTCAGCCGAATAAAATAGGGGATTATGCAGCGTCCGGATAAACAGGCAAAAGAGAAAATTCTTGTTATCAAGCTGAGTGCTCTGGGGGATTTTATGCAGGCTTTGGGCGCGATGAAGGCCATTAGGCAGCATCACGAGCATGCTCATATAACTTTGATGACGACTAAAGCCTTTGAATCTCTGGCAGAAAAAAGCGGATATTTTGACGAGATTATTCTGGATCAAAGGCCGGGTCTTCTTAATCTTAAGGGCTGGCTGGATTTGCGTAAAAGATTGATGGGCGGTGGGTTTGCCCGTGTTTATGATCTTCAAAATAGTGATCGCACGGCGCTTTATTTTAAATTATTGCCTCAAAAGAAAAAACCGGAATGGGTAGGGGCGGTGCGAGGGGCTTCTCATGCGAATTTACTGCCAGAGCGCACTAAGGGGCATGCTTTTGATGGACATGTGATGACTTTGGGCAAGGCCGGCATCGAGAATGTGGAGGTTGATAATTTAAGATGGATAAGGGAAGATGTCTCTCGGTTCGGGCTTAAAGAGGGAGCCTATATGCTATGTGTGGCGGGATGTTCTCCGCGGCATCCGCAAAAAAGATGGTCTGCCGAGAATTATGCGCAAGTCTTGAATTATTTACAGGAACAGGGCATTCAAACTGTTTTGCTGGGGACGCAGGCAGATAGGGCTGTGACCTCTGAAATCAAGAAGCTTTCGCCAGATAGTCTGGATCTGACAGATCAGACATCATTGTTCCAGATTATCACTTTGGCGCAGGGCGCAAAATTTGCTCTTGGCAATGATACGGGGCCGATGCATATGATTGCTCCGACGGGGTGTCCGTCACTGGTCCTGTTTTCAGGGTATAGTAATCCGGTGCGTCACAAGCCGTTAGGAAAAGCGGTGGAGATTTTGAAAAAAGACAATCTGGACGATTTGACGGTTGATGATATTATAAAAAAGGTCGAAGCTTTTATTTAAAGTTCTTATTTTGATTGTCCGCCGACTCACAAATATCACAGAGGCATTCTAGTATAGATTGTGACCCCATATGGTCTAGTGAGTAATAAATTGTCTGTGCCTGACGGCGTGTTTTGACAATATTATCCTTCCTCAAACGTGCAAGATGTTGTGATAAGGCAGACTGGCTTAAACCAATAATGTGTTCCAACTCTCCTACGGATTTTTCTTCTTTATATAAAGCGCAAATTATAGCTAAGCGCTTTTCATTAGATAATGCTTTTAGTAAAGTAGCTGCCTTACTCGGGTTTTTTTCTATTGCTTTAATGTTCGTCATAGTTATCAACCCCTTAGCAGTATAATATTATTTTTATAATTTAGCTTATTGTTGTAATATTATTGTGTATACAAGCGAATGTAAGACATAAATATTTCTTCTGTTTAGATTGGTTTTTTTGTGAAATCAACCCCTTTTTCTCAAAAAATGGCTTTTTTGTGTCATTTTATGATCATTAAATGTGGACCGTCTGTCCATAATAATGCGGCCTTTATGTCATGATCGGGGTAAATTTCCCGAATGATGTCCTTATAGGATTCGATCTGTTTTCTATATATTTCCGGAATGTTTTCCGGTTTTTTTGGGGAAGGACGGTTTGATTTATAATCCAAAATCCAGATAGTATTATCCTTAATAACAAGTCTGTCTATTTGCGCGTTCATAATATTTTTTTTATCAGAGGTAAAACCTGTGGTAGATATTTCAGCCAGAGAGTTTTCGGAAAAGAAGGCCTGATATTCAGGATGCTCTAAAATATTCATGACTTCTTTTACGATATCAGTTTGAATGTCTTCGGGTAAATCACTTGCGTATTTTTGGGTGAAGAGATGTGCAGCCTCACGGCGCTTGGCAACGGGAAGTTCAGGCAGGAATTCAAGTAATTTATGCGTGATATTGCCGCGTTTGAATCTAAATTCCTTTTTCGCTTGTAAAGGCGACATCATAACGGCGTAATCATTCTTATGCGTGGTATCAGCTTCTAATGTTGAAGGTGTCAGGCTTTTGGCAGTCTGTTTCACGGGGCGGGCTTTTTTTCTGATCCATTGAGGAAGGCCTTCCTTTTTTCTTCTGATCACTGTTTCTTTGGTTTTTCTATCCGGCTCTTTTGTTTGCAGGTTTTCCACGTATAAAATATTGTCTTCACAAGCGATGTGCGTTTCATCATTTTCCATGGTTTTACGGATGAGGTGATACCAGGAATTTTCATCGCTGCCCCGCGTGCCTTCATGGCCTGTAATATAAAGACGATCTTCCGCCCGTGTCATAGCAACGTAAAGCAAGCGTAAATCTTCTTCGCTGTGCAGGGTTTTGTAATTTTCAAAAAGTTTGGAATATTCCTCCGGCTCACAATCTTTGCGGGGTGCCCATAACGGAATATCAATTTTAGTCTTGTCAGGCCATAAGAGACGGGATGTTTTTCTGTACGAAGCGTTTTGGATAGTATCAGGCAATATAACAATGGGGGCTTGAAGGCCTTTTGAGGCGTGAACGGTCATAATTCTGACTTGCGATTTGGCTTGATCCAGCTCTCTCTTGATTTCAATTTTTTCTCTATCCTGACTATCCAAAAAACCTTGCAGTGAATCAGTTGCGTTTTTCGAGTAATGCAATGCGACATTCAAAAATTCATCAAGCGGGTCAAGCGCATCATTTCCAAGACGTGATAAAACGGCCCGTAAACCACTCACCGGATCGGCAGGGCAGGGCCGGTTCATAATATAAGAGTAAAAATCGAAAACATTGGCACTGGACTTTTCTATAATGTCATTGAGCCATTGAAGGGTTTTCTGTCGTTTGTCTTCCGATGGTACCGTGATATTTGAACCTTCATCAGAAAACTGTTGAAGGCGCGAAAGGTCAAATTTTTGTAACTCATACCATAAGCTTTTGGTGCGGTTGTAGCCAAGCGAGAAGAGTTCGTCTTCGTTCCAGTTCAGGAAAGGCGATTTTAAAGCACAGGCCAGTGTCAAATCATCATCCGGTAAAAGTGTAAAATTTCCCAGTGCCAGTAGATCCTGAACGGCCAAGTGATCACCAAGAATCATTCGATCAACACCATTTACGGGGATATTTCTAAATTTTAGGCTTCGTACCAGTTGGTCGACAAGTTTTGATCTTGTGCGCACAAGAATTAATATATCACCGGGATTGATTGGCCTGTCATGGGATGGGAGAATTTCTTTATTCTCTATCCATTGTGCGATTTTTTCTGCAACATAATTACTAAGCAACGCCGCACTATTTTCCTGTTCCATGATCTCTATCGGGGGGTCCCAGAAATTTCGTGGCTCTTTTTTTTCTGATTTGAATAAGGGCCATAGCTCAACGCGGCCAGACTGCCCTTCCCGATAGGCACTGTGTCTTACCTTTTCACTTCCGACGGCTTTACGATGTTCCTCTCCTTCAAAAACCGCATCTACAATTCTCAATATGCTTTGTGTAGAGCGGAAAGAAATATCAAGCGAGACAGACTGGCTGGGTTGTCCGCTTAGTATGATTTTCTCATGCAGAAATTTTTGCATCCTTATAAATTCTTCTGGTGCGGCGCGCTGAAAGCTATAGATGGATTGCTTCAAATCTCCGACAACAAAGCAGGTGCGTTCCAGATCATCCCGCGCAGAGTATCCTGAAAAAAATTCGTCGCAAAGCGCGGCTATGATTTTCCATTGCTCCGGATTTGTGTCTTGCGCCTCATCAACCAAAATGTGGTCCAATCCCTGATCTAACTTGAACATGACCCATGATCCGAAGTTTTGACTGCCTTGTAATAATTCTAGTGTCTTGATGATAAGGTCATCAAAATCCAATGCACCTGATTTTAGTTTTAAGGTTTTATATTCAGAAATAATTTTATGCCCTATATGAAGCAGGTCACGTGTGGCTTCAGCGGAGTGGAGCTTCTTTAATCTGGCAGACGCACCCAGAATCCGTTGCGCCTCGGCTTGGAGCGCTGCACTACAGCCGGGATTTTCACTTTCTGTTGACTTTTTTGGGAAGCCTTGTTTTCTAATGGTTTCCGATCCGGTTATAAAAATATTACGGTACGCCCCGTACAGATTTATCCGGTTTTTTGTCGATGCATTGAGCCATTCCAGTATTGTCGCACCATATTCAGGTTCTTTTGCTCCTGAACCATTTATCAGCGCTGTTGCAGCTTGTCTTAACTCGGCTTCTTGATCTGCATTTAAGGCAGTATTGATCTGCGTGATAAAATTATCGGCGCACTGGCCGGGCTCTATTCCGTAAAGCTCACAGATTTTAATATAGAGTGTATTTATGTCCCAGTGCTGCTCCAGAATTCTTTCAAATTGATATCTCTCCGAGCAAATGGACTGAATGAGCGTCTGGAATTGTTCCTCATTGATAAATTTTGATATGTTTTTTAGAGGCGCTGCGTATTCGGAGTCACTTTTTTGTGCATCGGCCAAAACAATTTTTTGCGCCTGATTTAACAATGTTACAGTTTGTTGATCCTCCAGCAATGTAAAGTTGGGAGAAAGACCTGCTTCTAAGGGGAAACGACTGAGTACGGATTGACAAAATGAATGAATAGTCATGATTTGAAGGCTGGAGGCAGAATCAATTACTTCGGAAAAAAGCCTTTGTGCTGCTAATAGTTGCTGCTCGTTAGGCTCATCACCTAGAAGTTTTTTAAGCACATGATATAGGCTGTTTTTTGTATCATTGTCATTCCGGCTATTCATGATTGCCCATTGGCCCAATGTCTTTTTTATGCGTATTTCCATTTCGCTTGCTGCGGATTTGGTAAAGGTCAGGCATAGAATTTTGTGCGGTTTAGTCGCAGGCAAGCCGTTACTTCGCGGCAGTAATAATCTTAAAACCCTGTCGGTCAGGACCTTGGTTTTACCGGAGCCTGCCGAGGCACTCACCCAAATGCTTTCATGCGGGTTAGAAGCAAGACGCTGTAACTCATCAGCGCCAAATTCATTGGATGTCTGTTTATCGGACCTGCGCTGTGCGGAAGGTACACTCATTACGCTGCCTCCTCTGATGTATTATCGAGCACTGCCCACTCCTTAAGACGCGATAATTGTTCGTAATCATCAAAACGTGGTGCATTCAAAGTGTCTGGAATTGCATAATATGGGATTGTTGGATCATCAAAGATTTCGATAAGGTTGACCAAGCCTTCCTCTACGATTTGAAGTGTCTGATCTATGTTTTTTCTAGTTTCTATGATTTGGCCCGCGTCCTGCCCGCCGCTCATAACCCAATAGGAAAGGCTGAGTGTCGGGGTTGTAGAGGACAACATGCCGGTAAAGCCGCTTTTAGCTAATATCAAGGCTTCCAAAGGTAATTGAGGTAGTGAGCCGCCCTCAATTTTCTTTGCTGTTAGTTGCTGATTGCTGCTTTTATAATCAATTAGCGCATAGCCGCCTGATAGTAAATCTACGCGGTCAGCTCTGCATTCTAATTCGAAATTACGGTTATTGCTTGGGAATATGGCTGAACCTTTAGCTTCGCTGCACTGGAATTTTGCATCTATACGCCAGCTTTTTTCATGATCGAGAAACCACTGAGAGATATTCTTAAACCGTGCGAGCCAAAAAGGAATCTCTGTTTCTGTGATGCCAAAATCGATCAGGGTTTCTTTTGTATGATTTTCTAGAATCTCCAACGCATTTTCAGGAATTTTAAGAGGGTTGTTGCGCACAAACTGATCCAGAATGCTGTGGAGTATGCTGCCGTAAAGGGCCGCATCATGTTTAATCTTAAGGGGATTTACGGGCTTTAGATTAAGTGTGTAATAGGCATAAATCATATAAGGATTTTTTAGCCAGTTTTCAATTTTGGTTACTGACATTTTGGAAGGGCGCGCAGATAAAGGCGGTCTTGGCTCTGGTCTGGAATAGGGACGAAACTCTGATGGGCTATCCATTTCCTCCAGCCAGTGCATATAGGGCTTAGGGCTTAAATCATCTAAAGATTTGCCGCAGCCTTGCAAGACTGTATCCAGACGCGCAAGCCAACGTGCCGGAACTGTGGGGGAGCCATCTGTTTGCTCGGATCGGGTTATGATAGTATTTGCTGCACAAAATCCCTGCACAAAATCATGTGCGGCAAGTCCTGTGAATTTTTCAGGAGCTGGAAGACCAAAGGTTTTCCTCATAGGGCGGGACATCCACGGGTCATGTCCTGCGGGCGGAGGCCATGTTTCCTCGTTCAGGCCGGATATGATAATAAGATCGGCACTAGTCATACGGCCTTCGAGTTGTCCTAGAATACTGACCTGCGGATGCAGGTTGTCACTTTTTCTGATAATAACTTGTTCCATAAGATGATTGAGAAGGTCTTCATAATCAGTATGGCTGATATTGCCGAGCAAATAGGCATGGTCCTGTAAGTCGATAAATAGCTCTGCGGCTTTTTCACCTTCATCTTCGCGCCAGAGCAATATCTCACCGCTTTGTTTATCCGTATTGGCCAGTGTATGTAGAATTTTGAGGTGTTCCTCTATGAGTTTTGTAACTTCCGTATCGTCACGTATTTCCTGAGCGTTTAGTACAGTGCCAAGTTTTTCTATAAAGGGCAAAAGAGCCTCGTTTCCGTGTTCATTTTGTGCAACAGATTTAATGGCCTCAAAAGAAAAAGGAGGGCGTTTAGACCGCAATATTCCGAGTTCTAATTGCCGGATCAGTTTTTTGTAAGTTTTCTCATCATAGCCAAGGCGGCAATAAGGATGTTTTAAAAGGGCGAGCAGTGATACCGGATCAAAAACCGGTTTAAGGTTTTGCAGTGTCAATAAAATGAATTGCCCTAAGCTTGTATGAGAAAGCTTTGTTCCTCCTGAATCATCGAGCTCTATATCCCATCGCTTACACGCGGCGATAACACGTTTGGCAATATTACGGTCAGGAGTGATAAGCGCTATATTTTTATCTGTATTTTCCAGAGTTTCACGAATGATAAGCGCAATGATTTGTGCTTCTTGCTGCGGATTTTTGCAGGGATAATATTCCAGTCCTTGCAACATTGATTCAATATCGGCTTTCTCAGGAAAGTTTTTCCATTGATCAGAAGTCGCGGCAGGGCGCATAAGTTCACTCGCTAAAATAGCTCTTTCATTATTACTTCGCTTTAATGTTGCAACATCTTTTCTTTCAATGCCTATAAATTCAATGAGATTTTTAAGCCCATGTTGCGGGTGGGATTCTTCCAGTGTTTTCCAGCTTTGTTCATTCATATGTTGATCAAGACCGGGTATAATAATTTCGCCTTTGGGTAAGCTAGCGATAACTTTCATCAAACGGCGGGTTGCCGGAACCGAACCAGTTGATCCAGCGGCTATGATTGGTGTGTCGGGTGGATTGTCTTCCCAGAATTTTGCCAGATGATCCATCAGCAAGTTACGGCGGGTTGCCGGATCAACCATATTTTGTTCTGCCAGAATTTTGGGCCATTGTTCGGAAATGATTTTGAGGAAATCCAGTGTGATTTGCCAGTGATCGGCGAATTCCTGCGGGACGATATCTTGCAAATTCTTAAAATCAAGCTCTTCGATAATGACTTGATCGTGCAGGGATGCGATCGCATCGGCAAGCTTAAGGGCGTGTTCTGTACCTTGAGTGAATTCGGGGATGCGCTGAATAAGTTTGGCAAGTAATAATTTGCGCCTGATCGCGGGAATAGCAGGCGGGATATCAAGAAAGGCCGAATGATTGCCGAATGTCAGCAGTGATAAATCCTGTTCTTCAACATCTCCCAGCGTCGTGATTCGTGGTAGTAAAATCGGTTTGCCTTTTTTCAGATGTAAAAAGGCTTCTTGTAACGTCCGGCAAGCGCGCCGCGTAGGCAGTAATATTTTATAATGGGCTATGGATTCAGGTGATCCGTCACTTTGATCCAGAATATGACCTGCCAAAATATGAGCAAAGTTTTCTCCTGCGGGGATGGTGCTGACTTTGTGAACCGGTGCACTCATAAATCATCTTTCTCAAAGGCGGTATTAACGGCCTCCAGATCATCAGGGGTGCTGATGTGATGCCAGTCGGCGTCATGCTCTAATGCACAAAGTCGTCCTGCTTTTTCACAGGCATCCAGAAGTGGAAGGATAGAAAATTTTTGATTTTTTTGAATTTCGGGTTCGTATTTTTCGAATAGTGACGGATCGTTAATACGGATATTCGTCCACATATGTGTGCCGGATTTATCAAGGCTGCGCTTTACGTGACGCTCATCCTTGAAACTATAATCGCCTATACCTTTTGTTAAAACCATCTCTTTAAGTGGTTGCATTAACGTTAAAATATCCATCTTGGTCGAGTCCCAGTTTTGGGCAAGACGAGTAAGGGCCGGAACGTCGCCATCCGTCCAAAGAGAATCGCCTGCGATGACATAAAACGGCTTGTCTCGAAATTCAGACAGGATATTTTTAATTCCTCCGCCAGTATCAAGTATATCTGGCTCATGGGATAAATGAATGCTTATATCATGTTGTTTCTCATAGGATTTTAGATGATCGGCCAGAACATCAGCCAGATAATGCGTGTTCACATAAGCGTCCTTAACGCCGGCTTCTGTGAGTTTATCCATAATACGGGTTATGAGGCTGCGCCCGTTAATCTCGACCATTGGCTTGGGACGATCATTCGTATAGGGACGAAGGCGTGTTCCAAAACCGGCGCCAAGGATAAAGGCTTTTTCGGGCGGTGTGTTACTCATGGCGGATAATCTCTATCTTTCTTGTATCGGGTGGTGTCTGAGGCGGTTTGGATAAGGCGATTTCTATATAGTTTTTAGGCAATAACCTGCCAAGTCTATCCGGCCATTCGACCAGAACTATGCCATCTTCCAAAGCTTCTTCCCAGCCTATTTCATAAATTTCGCTTGGGTCGGAAAGGCGGTATAAATCAAAATGCCAGATGATCCCTTTCTCATAATTATATTGCTGTAATAATGTAAATGTCGGGCTGGGTACTTCCATGGAGTCATCTTGACATAGGGCTTTGATCAGGTTCCGGCAAAAGACGGATTTGCCCATACCCAGATCGCCGTAGAGCAGAATCACTTCCCGGTCTGATAATTCTCTGACCAAAGAGCGGGCAGCTTCCGCAGTCTGCTGTTCACTTGTGCTTATAATCTCCATGGGATTGATAGTAAACAAGATGTGACTTGGTGAAAAGACATCAAAAGTGATATAATGCCCGGGTGAGGTATGTTCTTTTAATTTTGGTATTTTATATGGGATTTATATCTGAATCCAAGGCGCAGGAGATCACTTCTGAGCCGATATGTTTTGTTGTTCGTAATACTGCTGATTATAAGGTATATGGCAGTTTTGTTACAGATTATTATACAGCAGAAGATGGATCGCGGGCGCGCCATAGTTCGAATTTTCGTCTTGAGCCCAAAGGGACGCTTCATGAAGAAAAGGGCTATCCACTGGACGCGGCGGAGTTTTGTTCCTACGGACCGTTTTTTGAGGGTCGCAAGCTGGACATGGTTTTACGGACCCTTATCCCGATTTTCGAATGCAGAACCAGTGTGGAGCTGGGAGAAATCGTGATTAAAGGCCAAAGAAAACCAGATGATAGCGGTGTTAAAACCTGGGCGGAGTGTTATTAAAGCTGCGAGTATTCTTTTGATTGTTAACTACTTTCGTCATTACACGCCTTTAATGCGTGCAATCTATTGTATATGGATTGCACGGATAAACCGTGCAATGACGTTAAAGAACTATCGCACATATCCGCAATTTTCAAAAATCCATGAACACTCGCCGTCAGCATTGCAAACGCATTTGGCATTTTCCTTTTTACAGCCCAAAGGCGGGATCGGCATAATACCACAGCCCAAACATATACCTTTGGTGGGCATGATAAAAAGGGTGGGCAGAAAAGCCAGAGAAAAAATGGACAGAGTATATAATAGCTGTTTGCATTTATTTTGTGTCATCGTTACTTCGCTCCTCATGTAGGTTACTACACGTCGTCGCTTGTGCCTTGTCACAAAATAAAGCCAAACAACTATAAAATTTTTCTTTTCAAGGTTTTTCCTTAAAATGATATAACATCAATGCTTTAAGCTTAACGCTTGATAATTTCTCTTAGCTCTTTGAGCTCCTGTAAAACATCTTGTAGGGCGGCGCGTTGTTCCGGTGATAATTTTTGAGCCACAGCCGAATCAGGCATATCGGGATCATCGATTGTTTCTGTTTTTGTCGTTGGTGTTGAGGGAATAGGCGCCTCGCCGTTTTGCTCGCGTAAGGCCACTTCGACAAGGTTTACGATTTTCTTCTTGCCGACTTCGCGCAAAAGTTTCTGAACGCCTTTAATGGTGTAGCCTTCTGTGTAAAGCAGATAATGGATAGCTTTGAGCAGGGAAATATCTTCGGGGCGGTAATAACGACGACCACCGCCACGTTTCAGGGGGCGTACTTGTGAGAATTTTGTTTCCCAAAAACGAAGAACATGTTGCTGTATGTCAAGCTCGTCGGCGACTTCGCTTATGGTGCGGAACGCATTTGTAGCCTTTTTATCATGTCTCGAAATACTTCTACTGGCACCTGCGGCCATATCCGAAGCTGCGCCGTGATTAATCGAAGCTCTTTTTGTTTCGGATAATTGTGCCGTTTTTGATTGCTGACTCATCTAACGTCCTTTTTCTAAACAGGAATTTCTATTTTCTATTATTAATCCGGTCCTTCAAAACATGCGAAGCACGAAATACCAATACCTTACGGGGCATGATAGGTACCTCAACGCCTGTCTTCGGGTTACGGCCTACGCGTTCACCTTTTTCTCGGATGGTAAAGCTGCCGAAAGACGAAATTTTTACATTCTCGCCTTTGATCAAAGCTTCAGACATTTCGTCTAATAGCGATTCTACTAAACTGGACGATTCGTTTCGTGAAAGTCCAACTTCTCTATAGACCGCTTCTGCAAGGTCCGCGCGTGTTATTGTTACGCCACTCATAGTCACTCTCCATTATTTTCAGATATTGTTACACTAACGTTATTGTAACGCTTCGTCAATCTTGCTGGTGCATATTTAAGGGAAAAAATTGATTCAATTCAATGGGTAAGGGGAGGTTTTTAAACGCCTGATCTAATAACGGATCAGTGCCGATCCCCATGTTAATCCTCCGCCAAGAGCTTCGAAAAGGACAAGATGACCTTTTTTGATATCGCCTTTGGTTACGGCCTCATCAAAGGCCAGAGGAATTGAAGCGGCCGAAGTATTGCCGTGATGATCGACTGTCATCACAACTCTATCCATTGAAAGGCCGAGTTTTTTAGCGGTTGATTCGATAATGCGGCTATTGGCTTGATGGGGCACCAGCCAGTCTATATCGGAGGCTGTAATATTATTCTCGCGTAGGGCCTGCTCGACTGCGGCGGCCATAAGGTTAACGGCATTTTTGAAGACTTCGCGTCCCTGCATGATGATATGTCCGCTTTTACCCGTGGAGCTGACCCCGCCATCTGTGTAGAGCAAATCAGCCATCCTGCCATCTGCATATAAATGCGTGGAGTAAATGCCTGAATTTCCATCACTTTCTTGGCTTTGCAAGATAACTGCTCCGGCGCCATCACCAAACAGGACGCAAGTAGTACGATCTTCCCAGTTTAAAACGGAACTCATTTTTTCTGCCCCTATTACAAGCACATTTTTTAGCTGGCCGTTTTTTATGAAATTATCGGCGATGCTCAGCGCATAGATAAATCCCGTACATACGGCCTGAACATCAAAGGCAATGCCGGCAGGGATATCAAGTGCAGCTTGCACTTTGACGGCAACAGCCGGAAATGTCTGGTCGGGGGTAGTGGTTGCGATAATTACGCCGTCAATATCTTCGGGTTTTAAACCTGATCTTTCCAGAGCCTGACGCGCTGCCGATATGGCCAGATCTGATGTGGTTTCATTTTCAGCGGCGATTCTTCGCTCTTTAATGCCGCTGCGCTGGGAAATCCATTCATCCGAGGTATCAACGATTTTTTCCAGATCGCTATTGGTCATAACCCTTTTAGGGAGGTAACTTCCGGTGGAAATAATATGTGAGCGCAGTGGCATGATGTTTGTGAGCCTTTACTTAAAAATGAATCAGTTACCGGATGATAGGAAACTTTCCTGACTGGTCAAGTGGCTAATCTCCTGTGCCACATGTTCGATATAACCAAGGCGGGCTAAACGCACGGCTTTGATCACGGCATGGGAAAAGGACAGAGCGTCCGCACCCCCATGACTTTTGATGCAAATTCCGTTCAGCCCCAAAAATACGCCGCCATTATAAAGACGGGGGTCAGTTTGCCGTTTAAGTTTACGTAAGGAGAAAAATGCGAATAGGCCGCCTAACATAGCCAATGGATTAGAAGTAAAGGCATCATTGATGTAGTGTTTGATATATTTGCCAACACCTTCTGCTGTTTTCAGGGCTACATTACCTGCATATCCGTCGCAGACAATGACATCGACTGTGCCTTTGGTGATGTCATCGCCTTCTACAAAGCCGTAATACTCACCGGGGAAATCCACGCGGGAGAGAATCTCGGCAGCGCCGCGAATATGTTCCGGCCCTTTCATATCCTCAGAGCCAATATTAAGGAGACCGACAGAGGGTTTGGTATCTTCCATCTTATTATAGGCTCGCGCAAATATGCTGCCCAAAATAGCGAATTGCACAAGGTTTTCCGAATCAACAATCAAATTGGCCCCAAGATCCAGCATGATGCTGTCTTTTGCAAGGCCGGGCATGACAGAAGCGATTGCGGGACGGTGGACTCCTATGGATGTTTTCAAAACCATTTTTGATAAAGCCATGAGCGCGCCTGTATTACCCGCCGAGACTATGGCTGCGGCTTCTTTGTTTTTGACGGCTTCAATGGCAAGGCGCATGCTTGTGTCTTTGCTGTTACGAAGGGCATTAGATGGTTTTTCATCGTTTTTAACCATTTTATCCGTATGACGGATCTCACAAGCCCCTGCCAATGATTTGTATTTGTGCAAATGAGGTTTGATTTTTTCCTCGTCACCAAATATCAGGAAAAACACGTCGGGACGTCCCTGTATAACCAGACCCAGCGCCGGAATAATCTCCGCCGGCCCGAAATCTCCGCCCATAGCATCAATGGCGATGACAATTTTTTCACTGTTTTCCAGATCGGACACTATTAAACATCCTTAAATTTATGTTCGGGCTTTATAAAAAACAAGGTCCGCATATTATGTATACGGACCTGCTAATATTTCACTCAAAAACAGAATTACACCCTTAGTAATCTGTGTATCAGTCTTTACTTATTGTTCTGCAATAACCTGACGGCCTTTATACGTGCCTGTTTTCAGGTCAATATGGTGGCGGCGCACAGGCTCGCCAGTGTTTTGGTCTTCGACCCAGTTTTCAGTGCCAAGAGCATGATGCGAACGGCGCATGTTGCGCTTGGATTTTGTTGTTTTTCTCTTTGGTACAGCCATGACTTTTCGTCCTTTAATAAACTTTCGTGTTGAGGGGTTTAACGAAAAAATAAGGGAGATGCAAGTAATTTATTGCGATTTTTGTTATTCTGATCAAGCGAAGCGCATGGAGGAATCTGATATTTAACAAAAAGATTCCTCGACTTCGCTTGGAATGACAAAGTCCTTACTTTTACCCATTCGCCTCTTTTTTCTCATCCTGCTCAATAGTTTCGCCGGTTTCCTGATCCACACGCTTCATGGAAAGCTTAATTTTACCGCGATCATCAATGCCGACAAGAAGGACTTTCACGTTGTCACCTTCATTAACGACATCTGTTGTTTTAGCAACGCGGTGATCAGCAAGTTCGGAAATATGGACAAGGCCGTCTTTGGCGCCCATAAAGTTTACAAAAGCACCGAAATCAACGCATTTCACGACTTTACCGTCATAGACTTTTCCGACTTCCGGCTCGTCTGTGATGTTGCGGATCATCTTCACGGCTTTTTCGATATTCTCCGCATTTGTTGCCGCAACTTTGACTGTGCCGTCATCTTCGATGTCGATCTTGGTTTCGGTCAGCTCGATAATCTCGCGGATAACCTTACCGCCTGTGCCGATAACTTCACGGATTTTGTCCGTTGGAATAGTCAGGGTTACAATCTGCGGCGCATTGGCATTTAGCTCGCTTCTGGCTTCGGACAGGGCTTTGGCCATTTCACCAAGAATATGGATACGACCGTCTTTGGCCTGAGCCAAAGCTGTTTTCATGATGTCTTCAGTAATCGAGGTGATCTTGATATCCATCTGAAGGGCTGTGATTCCTTTTTCCGTTCCGGCAACTTTGAAATCCATATCGCCAAGGTGATCTTCATCACCAAGGATGTCTGTTAGAACAGCAAAGTCCTTGTCTTCCTTGATCAAACCCATGGCAATACCGGCAATTGGTCTTGGCAAAGGAACACCGGCATCCATGAGAGCCAGAGATGTTCCGCAGACCGTTGCCATAGAAGAAGAGCCATTGGATTCGGTGATTTCGGATACTGAGCGCATTGTGTAGGGGAATTCTTCTACTGAGGGCAGAAGCGGATTAATCGCGCGCCACGCCAATTTTCCATGACCGATTTCACGGCGGCCCGGAGGACCCATACGGCCTGCTTCACCGACCGAATATGGCGGGAAGTTATAGTGTAGCAAGAAGCGCTCTTTATATTCGCCTTCCAGAGCGTCAATAATTTGTTCATCCTGACCTGTACCAAGTGTGGCTACGACCAGGGCTTGTGTTTCGCCGCGTGTGAACAAGCAAGAGCCATGTGTTCTTGGCAAAATGCCGACTTCGGCAACGATCGGGCGGACAGTTTTAGTATCGCGCTCGTCAATACGTTTGCCTGTTTTCAGGATTGATCCGCGCACAACATCGGATTCCAAAGATTTGAAGGCCGAAGTAATGACGGCCTGATTCAAGCCGTTTTCTTCATCCAGAAATTCAGCCACAGCCGCGTCTCGCGCTTCCGATACAGCCGCTTGACGTTCCATTTTATCTGTAAGACTGTAGGCTTTGGCAACCTGACCTTCGTATTTCTTTTTCAGGGACTCGGACATCTTTGTGATGTTTTCCGGTGTTTCCGGTACATCCCAAGGGTCTTTGGCACACATCTCTGCCAGATCGATAATGCCGTCAATGACAGGTTGGAAAGCTTTCCAGCCTTCCATTACTGCGCCAAGCATGATCTCTTCGGTGAGTTCGCTGGCTTCGGATTCAACCATCAAAACGCCTTCTTTTGTTCCGGCAACGACCAGATTAAGATCAGTCTCTTCGACTTCGTACATTGGCGGGTTGATCAGATATTTGCCGTCTTTATAAGAAACGCGCGCGCCGCCAATCGGCCCCATAAAAGGAATGCCGGAAATAGTTAACGCTGCCGAGCAGCCGATCATGGCAATCATATCCGGATCATTTTCAAGATCGTGCGATACCACAGTTGCAACAACCTGAACTTCATTTAAGAAGTTTTTCGGGAAAAGCGGGCGAATCGGACGGTCGATCAAACGGGAGGTCAGTGTCTCTTTTTCGGAAGGTCTGGCTTCACGCTTGAAAAAGCCGCCTGGAATCTTGCCTGCGGCATAGGTTTTTTCCTGATAATGAACGGATAGGGGGAAGAAATCCTGACCTTCCTTTATGCTTTTTGCTGCTGTGACACAGCACAGCACGCTTGTTTCGCCAATAGTGGCGAGTACAGCGCCGTCAGCCTGACGCGCTATTTTTCCTGTTTCGAGGGTCAGTTTCTGGCCTGCGAAATCAATTTCTTTTCTATAAACATTAAACATTCAAATATTTTCCTTATTTATATTTGTAATTATACAAACCGGTTTGTCCCGTGACAAACCGGATAACTCATATTCATCAAAGCTCTTTCGGGGAGGTCTTCGGTGGACTGTTAAAAGCAGTTGATCTTATATTTCAGATGCTTTTAATGGTCAACCGCGAGGCCTCTTGCTTTAAAAAGCTTAACAAACAGGAATAGACATGGCATTATCCGCCGCAAATGTCAAAAAGAATATAAATTTATGGAATAAATCATGAGTCAAAAAAAGAAACCGGTCGTGTTATGCATCCTTGATGGATGGGGAATTGGTGATGGCGGCGAGTATGATGCGATCGCTTCGGCCGATACGCCGAATTTTGATTCTCTGATGGCTAAATATCCGAATACAACGCTTACGACGTTCGGGCTTCAAGTGGGATTGCCGGAAGGGCAGATGGGTAATTCCGAGGTCGGGCATATGAATATCGGAGCAGGGCGCATCGTCATGCAGTTCCTGCCGCGCATTGATAAGGCTTTTGCCGATGGGGATGTGGCTCGGGATGAAAAGCTTATTTCTTTGGCGGCAGAGCTTAAAGCTTCGGGGAAAGCCTGTCATATTGCGGGGCTTCTTTCCGATGGCGGCGTGCATGCCCATATGGACCATATAGTTAAACTTGCGCAGATTATGGTGGATCACGGGGTGCGCGTGCATATCCACGCCTTTACCGATGGGCGCGATACACCGCCCGAAAGCGGAGGGGATTACCTTTCCAGAACTCTTACGGCTATTAAAGGGCAGGATATGATTTTGCTGTCCACGATCTGTGGGCGCTATTATGCGATGGACCGCGATAAGAGATGGGAGAGAGTGCAGCGTGCCTATGATGCGCTTGTCTTGGGGAAGGGGGATCAGTACAGCAAAGATGTGTTCCGCGCGATACAAGGTTCTTATAAGGGCGGGGTTACGGATGAATTTGTCGAGCCTGTGATCTTGCATGGCTATAAGGGGATGGAAGAGGGCGATGCGTTGATTTTTGCCAACTTCCGGAGCGACCGTGCGCGCGAGTTGTGTCAGGCGTTGCTACTGGACGAGTTTGATGGGTTCAAGCGCGAAGGCGGCAAGCCAAAGCTTTCCAAAGCTATTGCGATGGTTGAGTATTCCGACGAGTTGAACGAGGTGATGGAGATTCTCTTTCCGCCGATCAAGCATAAGAATATCCTTGGTAAGGTGGTTTCAAAGGCTGGTCTTAAGCAAGTGCGCATGGCGGAAACCGAGAAATACCCGCATGTGACTTTCTTTTTTAATTGCGGGCGTGAGGTTCCTTATGACGGGGAAGAGCGCATTTTAGTGCCCTCGCCGAAGGTCGCAACCTATGATCTGCAGCCGGAAATGTCCGCGCCGGAGCTTTCGGAGAAGCTTTTGGCGGCCATCGAAAGTGATGCTTTTGATATGGTTATTGTGAATTTTGCCAATACGGATATGGTGGGGCATACAGGATCCATTGCGGCGGCGCGTCAGGCAGCGGAAACAGTAGATTTAACGCTGGGCAAGCTTGAGAAGCTGGTGCTGGAAAAAGGCGGGGTTCTGTTTGTGACGGCGGATCACGGCAATGCCGATCAGATGTTTGATCCCAAAACCAACGGCCCGCATACCGCGCATACGATGAATCCTGTTCCCTTTATTGTGGTGGGTGCAGGGGATGTCTCTGTGAGACCCGGCAAGCTCGCCGATATCGCGCCGACAATGCTGCGGTTTTTGGGTCTTGAGAAACCCGAAGAGATGGACGGGGAATCTTTGGTGGGGTAATAACTTCTTGTCATCCCCGCGAAAGCGGGGATCTGGTGAGTAAGGTAAAGAGATTCCTGCTTATGCAGGGATGACAGTCTTTGTTTTTCACCACTAAGTCGCTTACACAGATCTCTCCACTTTGGTCGAGATGACAGGGAGGTGACGTTATTATTTTCCTATAGTTACTATCCAATTGCCTCAACGGCTTGGCGTGTGATATCCGATTTATTGAGCGTATAATAATGAATATGCGCCACGCCGTTTTTCACGAGGTCCTCGGTCTGGGAGACGAGCAGGTCGATGGCGACTTTGCGGGCTTCTTCGGGTTTGTCTTCCAGCCCTGCAAATTTTTCGTGTAGCCAGTCCGGCACATTGGCCTCGCATCTTTTGGCAAAGTTGCACATGGATTTGAAATCATGGATCGGCAATATACCGGGGCATACAGGCATTTTTATTCCTGCGGCTTCACATTTTTCAACAAAGTTGTAATAGATATCATTATCAAAGAAAAACTGCGTCAGGCCGCGATGCGCGCCCGCATCACATTTAAGCTTGAGCGCGCGGATATCATCTGCTAAAGAGCCTGAGTCGGGATGCTTTTCGGGATAGGCACCGACAGAGATTTCAAAATCATGCCAGCCAAGCAGCCCTTCGACGAAGTCGGAAGTGTATTGAAAATAATCGCCGTCATTATCCAGCGGCCATTGAAGGTCGGCGGGCATATCTCCCCTCAGGGCGACAATATGTTTTACGCCCTTATCCCACAGCCCGTCTGTGTAGTCCTTCAAATCTTGCTTGGTGGTATTTAAAAACGTCAAATGAGAGCCGATCGGGATATCCGTCATGCCCATTTTTTTGGAGATCGTATCAATCGTGCCATCCTTGGTCGAGCCGCCCGCGCCATAGGTTACGGTCATGAATTTCGGGCCTAGATCGATAAGCTCTGGAACGGCTTCCCATAGGCTTTCAGCGGCTTTTTCGGTTTTTGGCGGGAAGAATTCAAAGGAAAATGTTGGTGTGCTCACGGGCGCTTACTCCGGCATTGTTGATTTAAATGAAATGTCATCATGGGAAAGCCGAATGCGTTTGTAAACACAAAAGTGAACTTAGGCCATTGTCAGCGCGCCTGTGCCATTGTAAACCATTAAATAACGTCACATTTAACAGTATTAGAGATTCTATGAAAAACGCAAAAGCAAAAGAAGAACTAGGTATTACCCTTAAGCACGATCATATCCTTATTCTGGATTTTGGCTCGCAGGTCACGCAGCTTATTGCTCGGCGTTTGCGTGAAAGCGGTGTGTATTGTGAGATATGGCCGTTTAATGATGCGTCCGAGGCGCGGATCAGGGCTTTTAATCCGCGCGGAATTATTCTGTCTGGCGGACCGAAGAGTGTTTTGGAAAAAGATGCACCAGCCGCACCGGATTGTGTGTTTGAGATGGGCCTGCCGGTTTTCGGGATTTGTTACGGCCAGCAAACCATGGTCAAGCAATTGGGCGGTAAGGTCGAGGCCGAGCAATCCCGTGAATTTGGCCGTGCTTATGTGGATGTGGTTGCGGAGTCTAAAGTGGCTAAGGGTGTTTGGGATCAGGGAGCGCATGAGCAAGTCTGGATGAGCCATGGTGATCACGTTGCCGAGATGCCCGATGGTTTTAAGGTGATCGCAAAATCCGAAGGGGCGCCTTTTGCTTTTATCGCGGATACGGATCGTCGTTTTTACGGTACGCAATTTCATCCGGAAGTTGTGCATACACCGCATGGCGCGGATTTGCTCAAAAACTTTACCCATAATGTTTGCGGCTGTTCGGGGGATTGGACGATGGCGGCTTTCCGCGAAGAGCAAATTGCCAAAATCCGCGAGCAAGTGGGCGATGGCAAGGTTATTTGCGGGCTATCGGGCGGGGTGGATAGTTCTGTGACGGCTGTGCTGATCCATGAGGCGATTGGTGATCAGCTCACCTGTATTTACGTGGATACGGGGCTGATGCGCGCCGGAGAAAGCGCGCAGGTCGTGGATTTGTTCCGCAATCACTATAATATCCCGCTGATCCATGAGGATGCGAGCGAGAAATTCCTTGGCGGGCTGGAGGGGATTTCAGATCCCGAGATCAAGCGAAAGCTAATCGGCAGTATGTTTATCGAGGTTTTTGATGCGTGTGCGGCGCGGGTTGCCAAAGAAGATGGAAAAAAGGCTCAGTTTCTTGCCCAAGGTACGCTCTACCCCGATGTGATCGAATCGGTAAGCTTTACGGGCGGGCCGAGTGTGACGATCAAGAGCCACCATAATGTCGGCGGTTTGCCTGATGATATGGAGATGGAGCTGGTCGAGCCGATGCGCGAGCTGTTTAAGGACGAGGTGCGGGCTCTGGGCCGCGAGCTGGGCATGCCCGAGGATTTTATCCGCCGTCATCCTTTTCCGGGGCCGGGTCTGGCGATCCGCATTCCGGGGGAAATTACGGCGGAGAAGCTGGAGATTTTGCGCAAAGCCGATACGATTTATCTGGAAGAGATCAGGGCTGCGGGGTTGTATGATGCGATCTGGCAGGCTTTTGCAGTGCTTCTGCCTGTCAAGACTGTGGGGGTGATGGGTGATGCGAGGACGTATGATTATGTCTGCGCGCTGCGGGCTGTGACCTCCACCGATGGGATGACGGCGGATTTCTTTCCCTTTGATCATGAATTCCTCAGCCGCGTGTCGACGCGCATCATCAATGAGGTCCATGGGATTAACCGCGTGACTTATGATATTACGAGCAAGCCGCCCGGGACGATTGAGTGGGAGTAGGATATGGCAAAGAAGTACGGTTATTGGACGATCTTTGGAGAGTTGTTTTGGGCGGCTTTTAAGGCAACCGTTTTGTTTATTTTATTTTTGGAGCTCAGGTTGTATAATTTTTTTATGAGCGAGTTTTCAGAAAGCTCTAGTTTAATTGACTATCTAATTTCATTCTCAATGTTATTTTTTATGGGATTAGTAGTGTCCTTTCCAATGTTGCTTTTTGTGGTTGGCCTTTTGGGTGCACCTATATGCATAATTATATATAAAATGAGTTGGGATAGAATTGAATCTTTCGTAATATTGGGGGCAGTTTTTTCGTTTCTAATACTGAATTATGTCTCAATGATTAGTGGTCCTTTTGGAGTTAAAGAAGACATGAGAGTTTCTTTTGATCTTATGATTTTTATTCCCGGGGCCCTGACAGGATTATTTTTTCATCTGCAAATGTATAAGAGGCAGGAAAAACTTACATAAAAACACCCCCGCACTGTGTGTGAGTGGGATTATTGCGGGGGTGTTTCCTGCTTGGTTCTTCTATAGAAGCGTTGATTGAAGCCTACAAAATATGTTGGCAATTGCCAATGGTTTTTTGTGGGTTTTCATCAACATAATGAAGGATGTGTGATTTTGAAGCTATTGGGAAAAATATTGTCCGTTTGAGGGCTGAGCGAAAATTATCGCAAGAAGACTTATGCGGTATGGTTGAGATGGACCGGAGTTATTTGTCCGAAATTGAAAATGGCCATAAGAATTTTTCGGTCGGCATATTGTTTAAAGTAGCTAAAGCATTAAATGTTAAACCGGAAGAAATTTTGAAAACAGAGTGATATGTATTTCAATTTTATCATTCCGAACGGGGTAGGAGCGCTGGAGGAATCTAAATCATAAGATAACGGATTAGATTTCTCGGCTGCGCTCGAAATGACAGGGGAGGAAAACGTCATTACACGGCGTGTCCGTGTAATCCATAAAAAGTTTGGATCACACGCATTTTATGCTAAAAGCGTGTGATGACGATATTAAAACCACATATCCTGAAAACCCGATAAAAAAGCACCATGACCAAAATCATAACAATATTTGCGGTGTGTTTTATTCTGGCCTTGGGGGTGGCTCACGCCGAATCCGCGAACCCGCCGAGTGAATATACGATCCCGTCGAAATACGGAGCGCAAAAGGCGAGTGGGTACAAGGCCGAGCAAGAGGGGCGGCCTTTAGTGGTGAATTTGCATACATGGGATTATGATTATACGCAGCAAAACCCGTTGGGCTATCTGGCCTTTGATAAGGGCTTTAATTACATTCATCCTGATTTTCAAGGGAAGAGCAATCATCCGGATGCGTGTTTGAGCGATAAGGTGATTACCAATATTGACGAGGCGATTGACTGGGCGCTTGAGAACTGGAAGGCCGATCCCGAGAAGATTTATCTGGTGGGTTTCAGCGGCGGAGCGTATACGGCGCTGGGCTATTACTTCAAGGGCAAGCATAAACTGGCGGGAACTTTTGCGTGGGCACCGATTTCCGATCTGGAGCGCTGGTTTTATGAATCGCTTTATCGCCGCAATCAATATGCCAAGGATATTTTGGAATGCACATCGGGAAGCGATGAAATTCTGGAAGAGGAGATGAAACGCCGCTCGCCTCTTTATATGGAATACCGCGAAAACGGGCCGCTCAAGCTTTATGCGGGGAGTGATGACGGCATGGATGGTAATAGCGTGCCGATCAGTCATTCACTGGAGTTTTACAACAAGATCGTAGCGCAGGAACACCGGATACCGGATGAAACACTCCGTAGTTTGCTCGTGCGCGGCGTGCCGAAAACAGGGAAGATGATGGGTAACAGGGATATTTTCTACGAAGCCATAGCGCCAAATGCGCAAATCCTGATTTATCATGGCGGGCATGAGTTTTTCCCCGATATTGCTTTGCGTGATTTGATTGAAACATCTGGTGAGCCTTGAGTAGCTGAATTCCGGATTATTTGTTTTACCAAAGCCTTTGAATCAAAAAAAGGACCGAAAAAATCCGATCCTTTTGAAATCTTTAGTTGGATGCCGATAAACTAGGCGGCTTTTTCCTGCTCAATCTTGGCACGCATACTTTTTGCAGCCGCTACCATGTGCTCGAGAGCAGGCTTGGTTTCTTCCCAGCCTCTGGTCTTCAGACCGCAATCGGGATTAACCCAAATCTGGCGGGCATCAAGTACGTCCAGAGCCTTGGTCAGGAGCTTTTCCATCTCATCCTGACTTGGGATACGCGGCGAGTGAATATCATAAACACCCGGCCCGATCTCGTTGGGATATTTGAAGTTCACGAACGCATCCAAGAGTTCCATTGCACTTCTTGAAGTCTCGATAGAAATCACATCCGCATCCAGAGCTGCGATTGAGTCAATAATGTCATTGAACTCGCAGTAGCACATATGCGTGTGGATTTGTGTTGCATCCTCGATACCGCTTGATGAAATCTTGAAGGAATCAACCGCCCATTTCAGGTAGGCATCCCAGTCAGATTTACGAAGCGGCAGACCTTCACGAAGAGCAGGCTCGTCGATCTGGATTACGCGGATATTGGCTTTTTCCAGATCATGCACTTCATCACGAATCGCCAGTGAGATTTGCTTGCAAGTTGTTTCGCGCGGCTGATCGTCACGAACGAATGACCATTGCAAAATCGTCACTGGACCGGTTAGCATCCCCTTTACAGGGCGCTTTGTCTGGGCCTGCGCATAAGATGACCAACGCACAGTCATGGCTTTCGGTCTTGAGACATCACCGAAAATAATTGGCGGCTTCACACAGCGTGAGCCGTAAGACTGCACCCAGCCATTTTTTGTGAAGGCGAAACCATCGAGCTTCTCACCGAAATACTCGACCATGTCATTACGCTCGAACTCGCCATGCACAGGCACATCAATATCGATTGCATCTTGCCATTCCATAGCTTCCTTGGTTTTTTGCTCCAGGAATGAATCATAGTCTGCGCGGGAAAGCTCGCCTTTTTTGAACTTCGCACGGGCTTGGCGTACATCTTGTGTTTGCGGGAAAGAACCGATTGTTGTTGTCGGCAAGATCGGCAAGCCCAGCAATTCTCTTTGTGCTTCAATGCGCACATCGAATGGAGAGTTGCGCTTCGCGTCCGCATCTGTCAGACCGGAAACGCGGTCTTTAACGGCTGGATTATGGATACGGCTTGAAGAGCCACGTGAATCAAAGGCGGCCTTATTGGCTTCAAAAGCAGCCTCATCCTTATTGCCATTTACTGCATCGGTGATCAGTTTCACTTCCTGCAATTTCTGCTTGGCAAAGGCCAGCCAGTTTTTCAATTCGTCATCAAGTTGATCTTCGACGTCCAGATCAACGGGGCTGTGCAGCAGGGAACAAGACGGCGCAACCTGTACGCGGTCACTTCCCAGAGCGGCAACAGCCTTCTCGACTTTCGCCAAAGCTTTGGCAAGGTCTGTTTTCCAGATATTACGCCCATCAACAACGCCAACAGATAATGTCTTGTCATTGAAAATCCCATTGGAAATTGCCTTAATAACATCATCAATTTGCTCTGGTGCACGCATCAAATCAACGTGAAGACCCGCAACTTTTAATGTTTTGACTACATCGAGATTATCACGAAGATCACCAAAATATGTTGCGATCGTGATTTTTAAGCCAGATGCCTCGGCAAGTTTATCATAGGCTTTCTTAAAGGCCATTTTTGCTTTTGGCTCAAGATCAAGAACAAGAACGCCCTCATCAATCTGGACTTCTTTCGCGCCAGCTGCTTCCAGCTTTTGCAATACTTCTTCATAAACCGGTAAAAGCCTGTCCAGAAGTGCTAAGGCATTCATATTTTCATTGGTCTTGCCTAAAAGAAGGAAAGATACAGGACCCAAAAGCACGGGACGTGTTTCAATGCCCAAAGCTTTGGCTTCTTCGAATTCTTTTACGGCTTTATCGCGTGAGTATTTAAACTGTGTATCAGCCTTAAATTCAGGAACAATATAGTGATAGTTCGTATCAAACCATTTGGTCATTTCCATGGCGACCACATCTGTGCTGCCTTCCTGACGGCCACGTGCCATGGCAAAAAACAGATCCAGATCAACTTGACCACCATCCCAGTTATAACGCTCAGGGATTGCACCAACCATCGCGATTGTGTCCAAGACCTGATCATACATAGAAAAATCATTGGACGGAATAACTTCGATTCCGGCATCTTTTTGAATATTCCAGTGACGGGCACGAAGTTCCTTGGCAGTTTTCTCCAGTTCTTCAAGGCTTGCTTGCCCTTTCCAATATGCTTCCTGAGCTTTTTTCAACTCACGATTCAAACCTACACGGGGGAATCCCAAATTTGCTGCTTTTACCATTTAAAAAATTTCCTTCTTTGGTTACGTCACTTAAAAACTAGCTTAATCACTATCTTCCGGCTCGGCGATAACCACCATTTCACCACCGCGCACGGCATTATAAAAACAATTGTGCCTCATTGTATGGCAGGCTGGGCCGCTCTGGTCAACCATTAAGAGCACACTATCCGCATCACAATCAAAGCGCATTTCAACCAGATTCTGGACATGTCCAGAGGTCTCGCCTTTCCTCCAAAGAGACTTTCTGGAACGTGACCAATAATATACGCGCCCTGTTTCAAGTGTCTCTTTGATCGACTCCGCATTCATCCACGCCAGCATCAAAACCTCACCCGTATCATGTTGTTGCGCAATAGCAGGAATTAGGCCATCGGCACCAAATTTCAGTTCATTGATAATTTTTTCGCTCATCTTTATATCCAAATAGTCTTTGCTCTTGGGAATAGAAGCGCTATAAAGCTTTTTTGTAAAGGTAAGAAATGACAAAAACAGGAAAAAATGTCATTTCGACTAACCCCGTACAAAATACGGGGGCATGGAGAAATCTTTTAGACCCCTCGACTACGCTCGGGGTGACGACAGGAATGATGGTAAAATTAAAGCTACATAATACGCTGAGCGGCAAAAAAGAGGATTTTAATCCCATAAACCCTGACCATGTGCGGGTTTATGCTTGTGGTCCGACCGTTTACAACTATGCCCATATCGGGAACGGGCGCATGGCTGTGGTGTGTGATTTGCTCTCGCGAATCTTGCGTGAACTTTACCCGAAAGTTACTTACGTTTCGAACATCACCGATATTGACGACAAGATTATTGCGGCTTCAAAGGAAACCGGAGAGAAAATCGATTCGATCACACAGAAATATGCCGATATCTATAATGAGGATATGGCGGTTCTTGGTGTGGCGAAACCGGACATCCAGCCCCGCGCTACTCAGCATATTCCCGACATGATCAAACAGATCGAAGCCTTGATTGAAAAGGAGCATGCTTACGAGGCCGAAGGCCATGTCCTTTATCATGTTCCCTCTTACGAAGCTTATGGTGTTTTATCAGGGCGCAGCCGCGATGAACAAATTGCAGGGGCGCGTGTAGATGTGGCGCCTTATAAAAAAGACGCCGCCGATTTTGTCTTGTGGAAACCAAGCACAGACGATCAGCCGGGCTGGGAGTCGCCATGGGGACGCGGACGTCCGGGCTGGCATATTGAATGCTCGGCCATGTCGGAAAGCACACTTGGTCTTCCTTTTGATATTCATGCAGGCGGCAGTGATTTGAAATTTCCGCACCATGAAAATGAAATTGCACAGGCTTGCGGCGCGCGAGGGGCTGAAAACGCCCCTGAAGAATACGCAAAGTACTGGGTGCATAATGGTTTTGTCGTGGTCGAGAATGAGAAAATGTCCAAATCCATCGGCAATGTCCAGCTTGTCCATGATTTGATCAAAGATCACAAAGGTGAAACATTACGGCTTGCGCTTCTTTCTGCTCATTACCGCCAGCCTTTGAACTGGACTAAAACACTTTTAGAACAATCACAAAACACTTTGGATAAGATGTATCGGGTCATGAAAAAAATATCCGATATTCCTGTCGCAGAAGGAGAAGATAATGATGAAAGTAATATTATGGACGCACTCTGCGATGATATGAATACACCTAAAGCCATTGCGTCTCTTATTAGTCTTATCACAAGTGCTGATCGCACAGAAGATGAATTGGTATTATCCAATATTAAACGAGAAGTATTGAGATATTCAAAAATCTTTGGCATTTTGCAGGAAAATCCGGATCGTTGGCTTGGCTATGACGGCGCATCTCCAGAAAACGCCGAGGAGATCGAATCCCTGATTGCACAGCGAAAAGAAGCGCGGGCCAATAAAGACTTTGCCAAAGCCGATGAAATCCGTAATAAATTACAGGCTATGAATATCGAGATCGAAGATACTGCCGAAGGCACGATCTGGCGAAAAATTGGATGAACCCATTATACCCTCTCCCCTATGGGGAGAGGGTTAGGGAGAGGGGCTAAACTCAATATAACCCTCCCCCTTACCCCCTCCCTGAAGGGAGGGGGAGTGAAAGGACAAAAGTGAAGTAAGGAAAAACAAAGATGAGCAAAGCAGCCGCATCAGCAAAAACCATCACCGTTACTATGCCCGATGGCAATAAACGTGAGTATACGCAAGGCGTAACAGGAATGGAGATTGCGAATGACATTTCCAAGTCACTGGCTAAAAAATCGGTTGCTATTGAAATCGATGAAAAACAATGCGACCTCAGCCTGCCGATTGAAAATGATGCAGCGATTAAGATCATTACCCGCGATCAGGACGAAGCTCTTGAGATTATCCGCCATGATTGCGCCCATGTTCTGGCCGAAGCCGTTCAAGAGTTGTTTCCCGGCACACAAGTGACTATTGGCCCCTCAATAGAAAACGGGTTTTATTATGATTTTTACCGTGAAACGCCATTTACTACAGAAGACTTGTCAAAAATCGAAGCCAAAATGCGTCAGATCATAGAGCGCGGCGATGCTTTTATTCGTGAAGTCTGGGACCGGAACGACGCGATTAAGTTTTTTAAGGATAAAGGCGAGGCATTTAAGGCCGAATTGATTGAAGATTTACCGGAAAGCGAAACTATCACGATCTATAAGCAAGGCAAATGGGTGGATTTATGCCGCGGCCCGCATATGCCTACGACAAAACAAGTCGGCACAGCCTTCAAGCTTATGAAAGTAGCGGGCGCGTATTGGCGCGGTGATTCTTCGAAGCAAATGCTCAGCCGGATTTATGGTACGGCATGGCGCACTCAGGAAGAACTTGATGCTTATCTTCACCAGTTGGAAGAAGCCGAAAAGCGCGATCACCGGAAATTAGGCAGGGAAATGGATCTTTTCCATCTTCAGGAAGAGGCCCATGGTTCTGTCTTTTGGCACCCGCAAGGCTATATCATATATAACGAGATGGAAAACTATATCCGCCGTCGCCTTCGCGCAGCCAATTACAAGGAAGTCAAAACCCCGCAACTTATAGATAACAAGCTCTGGGAAGCTTCCGGTCACTGGGGTAAATTCCGCGAAAATATGTTTGTTGTGCCGGACGAAGTACCCTCAACCGAAGAAGGTGCGCCGGTCTTTAAAGGAGAAAGCGAGAAGCTTATGGCGCTTAAGCCCATGAACTGCCCTGCCCATGTCCAGATTTTCAAGCAAGGTATTACCTCTTATAAGGACCTGCCTATTCGCATGGCGGAATTTGGCTGTTGTCACCGTAATGAAGCGCATGGCGCGCTGCACGGCTTGATGCGCGTTCGCCAGATGACTCAGGATGATGCTCATATTTTCTGCACACCCGAACAGATTACACAAGAATCCATTGCCTTTTGCGGACTTCTCCAGAATGTCTATAAAGACCTTGGTTTTGATCAGCTTGATGTGAAACTGGCCTTGCGCCCTGAAAACCGTGCAGGATCTGATGAGACTTGGGATAAGGCAGAAGCCGGATTGCGTGATGCGCTGGAAGCTGCCGGATTGCCTTATGAGGATTTACCCGAAGAAGGCGCGTTTTACGGGCCAAAACTGGAATTCCACCTGAAAGACGCCATTGGTAGGACGTGGCAATGCGGCACGCTTCAGCTTGATTTTGTCCTGCCGGAACGCCTTGATGCTTCTTATATCGGGGAAGACGGGCAAAAACACCGCCCCGTCATGCTTCACCGCGCGATTTTAGGCACATTAGAGCGCTTTATCGGCATTATGATCGAGCATTATGCCGGAAAACTCCCGCTTTGGCTGGCCCCGACACAATGTGCGATTGCCACGATTACCTCGGATGTCGATGAATATGCCGAAAAACTTTATAACGAGATGAGAGAAAAAGGCCTGCGCCCGATCCTTGATCAACGAAATGAGAAAATAAGTTATAAGGTGCGTGAACACAGCACAGGCAAAGTGCCTGTAATCTTTGTCATTGGTAAAAGTGAAGCTGAAGACGGTACAGTTTCTATTCGCCGTCTAGGTGATAACAAAACCGAGAGCGTGAAGGCCGATAAAGCGATTGCCGACCTTTTGAAAGAGGCAAAGCCGCCATATTGACCTTTATTGTCATTCCGTTGAAAAACGGGATCTGGTTGCTTGGAGATTCAAGATCCCTGCTTTCGCAGGGATGACGGTTTTTGTTTTTATTTATACAAAATATCTTTTATGTTAGCAGCATGCTGAAAAAACTGCTGATAGTTCCAATAAAATTATACCAATACTGCATTTCACCCATGCTGGGCTGCCATTGCCGTTTCCAGCCGACATGCTCGGCTTATACGATCGAGGCCATTGAAAAACACGGCGCAGTTAAAGGCCTATGGCTTGCTGCCAAGCGTATCCTCGGCTGCCACCCTTGGGGTAAATCCGGTTATGATCCCGTGCCTGAAAAACACCGATAATTTAAAAAATAGAAATATAGTCATTCCCGATTTAGTCGTGCATACGGCAATAAAAAAACAGACCCCCGCCTGCGCGGGGGTGGCGGGGGTGGTTTTTGGGGGTGACGGGAAGGTCAGCGCTGTCGGGGGCTGTAATTGACACATCGTATTGCGGTCTATAATTTTTGAGGAAGCCACATAAGTTTAAGCGGCTTGTTCCTGATCTTCCTTGAAAGGTGCGCGGGGCTTGATGCCAAGTTCTGCGAGCAGCCCGTAATCGGCGTCTTTTTCGGGGTTTGGTGTGGTCAGGAGTTTTTCACCTGTGAAGATCGCATTGGCTCCGGCCAAGAAAGCAAGGGCTTGAGCTTCTTTCGAGATTTCAAGGCGACCAGCCGACAGGCGCACCATGGTTTTTGGCATCAGGATGCGGGCTACGGCAATGCATCTGATCCATTCGAAAATATCAAGGCGCTCATTATTTTCCATGGGCGTTCCTTTGACGGGCACAAGCATGTTAATGGGCACGCTTTCAGGTTGAGGATCAAGATTTGATAAAGTGTGGAGCAGGGAAATCCTGTCTTCTTCTTTCTCACCAAGCCCTAAAATACCGCCGCAACAAACAGATATTCCTGCTTTAACAACGTTTTCTATGGTCTCAAGGCGTTCATCATAGGAACGGGTCGTGATGACTTTATCGTAAAATTCGCGGGATGTATCAAGGTTATGATTATAGGCGCTAAGCCCTGCTTCTTTAAGCTTTTGGGCCTGCTCTGCGTTTAACATACCGAGTGTGCAGCAGGCTTCAAGCCCCATATCGCTGACGCCCTTAACCATGTCGCACACGCGGTCAAATGCCTTGCCGTCCAGAACGCGGGGCCAAGCCGCGCCCATACAAAAGCGTGTCGAGCCTGATTCCTTGGCTTTGCGGGCCTGTTCCAGAACATCATCTGTTTTCATCAGGATTTCTTTATCAAGCTCGGCTTCGTTATGAAGGCTCTGGGAGCAATAACCGCAATCTTCTGTGCAGCCACCCGTTTTGATCGAGAGCAATGTGCACATCTGCATTTCGGTCGGGTCGTGATTTTCACGGTGGATGGAAGCGGCCTCATAGATTAAATCGAGAAGCGGACGGTGATAAAGCTCTGTGACTTCATCAAGGGTTTTACGGTCTATTTTATTCATGGGCGAGAGAGTAGCAGCGGGATTGAGAGTGGGCAACCGGAATTTGATAAAAATATCAATACCCCGAAGAGGATCGCATATAACTTAGCAATTCCTGTGTCGGGACGCCATTGACATCAAGATTGGCGGCAGTCTGGAATGACCTTATAGCATTTTCGGTCATGGGACCGTTTACCCCGTCTACAGGCCCGGGATAAAGGCCTCTGTTCATAAGTTCTTTTTGGATATTTGAAACTAGGCCCTGATAGTCATTACTACTTGGTGGTGGTTTTGGGGATGCGGCGCGGAGTTTGTCAACAATGCGCGAAACATCTTCGAGACCAATTCCCAGATTATCGGCGAGTTGCTGGAGCGCGGCTTTGGCTTCGGGGCTGCCTTGGTCGGCTGCATTTTGATACCACATGAGTGCCTGATCTGGTTGTGGCTGGCCTAAAAGCCCGTTTTCATAAATAAGGCCAAGATTATAGGCGGCTTCGGTAACACCTTGATTAGCGGCACCTTCAAAATAACGGGCTGCTTTTTGCGGATTATAAGGCACGCCGATTCCTTCTATATTGGCGATGCCAAGATTATAGGCGGCTTCCGGATGTCCCATATCTGCAGCTTCGCCGTATAGCTTCATCGCCTCTCCGAGGTTTTCATCCACGCCCATGCCTTGGTGGTACAGGACCCCCAGATTATATTTTGCATTGGCTACGCCGTTTGAGGCCGCTTCTTTGAACCAGAGAATAGCGCGGTCCAAATTTTGTTGGATCTGTCCATGACCGGAGACATAAATTGCGCCCATATCATGCTGGGCTTCGGGGACACCGTCAAAGGCCTTGTTCTCTATTTTTTTGGCAATTTCCGGTAGATTCGGATCGGGCGATATGCGCCGCTTCAAAGAGATTTTATAATCAGATTTTGAATTTTCGAGGGGGTTTGTTGTTGGTTTTTGGATTTGGACGGGAGGGGTGGGCTCGATTTTCTCTTGCGGCGGCGGGGCGCGGGTTGGCTCGATCCTGTTTAAACGCTCGGCGAGCGCTTTTGGGTCTTTTTCCAATACGGCCAGCATTTCTTCCTCATTATTAATATCAATGGCATCGATGTCATTTTCTTTATATTCAAGCTCTTCTGTGCTTTTGATACCCTTGTGAATTTTAATGCCGAAATCTGGCTCTTGAGTGAAGGATACGACATTATTGCTCTCAGAAATATTTTCATCTTTCTGAGGCGTTTTTATTTGTATTTGTTGTGGCGGCGGGGGGAGGTCCTCTTTCACAGTGGCAAAATCAATTGATGCTGTTTTTGTTGTTGGCGGTGTATCCAGAAGGCTTTCTCTTTGATCAGCTTTGGGAGAGGTAGTTTCGGGGATGACCTCAAAATTAATTTTAGGTGTCGCTTCTGCCTGTCCGGAGCTGATTTCGGGTTGTATCCGGGTAACATAATCGGGTGAACGGATTTCACCGATAATCCAGCCAATAAGAAGGCCTATCAGGACCAGCATAGCCAGACTGTAAAAATTCAGCTCGACAGATTTTTTCCACCAGGGCAGAGCATTTTGCGCGTCAAGTTTTTGTTGCAATTCTTCGGGTGTACTATTTAGGGTTTCCTCTGAAATTTTAGGGAATTCGACGCCTGCTACGGCACCTTGCTGGGTCAGCAATACCATGGCTTTGGCATTCAGGGCGTCGCGGGTTTCAACAACCGCATTTTCAATGCGCTCGATTTTTCTAAGGATGCGGTTGCGATCTTCCATCGCTTTTTCGATTTTTCGATCCAGCTTGAGGAATTCGCTTGCTGTTTCTTCAAGTTTATTGTCCAGCACCTCGTTACGGGCTTCTGCTTCGCTCACTCTTTTTGTCAGGGCAACATAGGCCGCAACGTTATTGACCATCTTCTGGCCCTGATCTTTTTGGATTTTCTCCAGAGATTTCTGCCGCTTTAACAGAGCTTGAGCGCGCGCTTTCTGGAGGTCCTTCTCTGATGCTATTTCTTTGCCATGTTCCTCGACCAGAGTTTTTTGTTTATCAATGGCATCCTTAATGACATCAAGGGCCTCTTCCCGTCCGGTGGTTTTGTCTTCCAGTTTTCTCACCAGAGTGCGCGCATCTTCGATTTGCTTTGTGACGTCTTTCACGCTATCGGAGACACGGGAGGTCTTTTTGCCGATTTCATTTTGTTTGCTGGCAACTTTTTGTTCGAGATCGATATAATTTTTCTCGTAATTCTCGGCCTTTTTCTCAATCGCCTTGAGCGCGGTTTTATAATGCTCCAGTTCTTCCTTCATGGCCGCTTGAGAATCGTGCGATTCTTTTAGCTTGCCATTAAGATTTTTCAGGAGCATTAAAATCTGCATCTGGGTCTGATTCTTTGTGATCGGTGAGTCAGAAGTTTTCTTCGGGGATGGCTGGGGAGTCGGCTTGCTCATATTATTTGTCAAAGGCTTGGGCTTTGTTGCTTCGGGTGATATTTTCTTCGTTTCTACCGGCAGATCGTCATTATCAGCATTTCTAAAAAAAACGCGGCCTTCTGTTGTCTGTTCAAAACCCATGATTGTTCGCCTTTGTTACTCAAGAGTGTATATAGTCATTCCCATTTATTTTTACTATCGTGTAACTATAGAATTTCCGTATTGAAAAGCCAATAAAATCAGTGTCTTTTGCTAGATATTCTTTGGATAAGTTTTGTGTATAAAAGGGTGCTTTTACGTGGCTCGTTTTTTTAATTTCTTCTGGATTATATGCAGTAATTTGTTATGGCTGCCTAAACATTCATGTATATGAAGCGTAGAATAAAAATCAGAAGCATGTTGGATATCTTAAAAAACACAATCTGGACGTGGAGTGAAAACTCGCCATTTACGCATGGCGCGGCGGCGGCGTATTATGCTGTGTTCTCATTGCCGGGATTGATGATTATTATCATGTATATCACGACGTTTTTTTTGGATGAGGAAATGGTGCGCTCTCAGATTCAAAATGTTATCGGAGAGTTTCTTGGCGATAGTGTTGCTGTTACAATTCAAAATATTATCGACAAGGCAAGGCTTGCAGGCGGGGGCTGGTCGCTTATTGTCGGGGGGG
>Ga0224501_10000057_pt1 | contig 124051 bp, 101 predicted proteins | sample SF_Oct11_sed_USG_4_FD_169105 | JGI IMG/M metagenome (GOLD analysis project Ga0224501, IMG submission 169105) | Sediment microbial communities from San Francisco Bay, California, United States - SF_Oct11_sed_USGS_8_1 | ecosystem: Environmental > Aquatic > Marine > Sediment | place: USA...
GGACCGCTACGGCGCCAGCTGCGGCGTCCGGCCCCCTTGAAATACACGGAGTATTCCGGCGCAGGCCGTCCTTGCATCTGGCATCGTATCGACCCCGATCATCGGCTCAGCACTTCCGCCGAGCACATCTAGTCACCTGTGTCGGTAGTTTTGCCCAAAACTACCGACACAGGTGACTAGGAGACTGGTGTCAAACGGCTGCACGCGCCTCTCGGGCGGCGCAACCCCGCGCGAGCCAGTCGAGCCCGCTGCGAAAATAGCGGGTATTTCCTCGGTTCTCGCCCGGCCCGCACGGGGTCACGGCGCTCCGAGATCCACGCCCACCTGTTTGACACCAGTCTCCTAGAGCGGCGATTCAAAGCCGGTCGCCGCCCCAGAACACTGCACGCTTGACCAGTCATCAGAGCCCCTGGTAGTCCGTCGACGACCAGCAACATTCACGACAGGAGCACAGACCATGGGCACAGCGAGCAAGCCAGACCCGATTCCCGAAGACATCCGTCAGGTGGTCGCACTCTTCGACGAGCGCGCCGACACCCTACGCTTCCCGGACGTCGATCGAGAGGTGCTGATGGCCGGCTGTGAAGGCGTCTGGCAGCGGGCCACTGCTGTAGAACACCTGCGCGCCGAGCTGGAGACCGCGAAGGAAGCCCTCGAGCACGAACAGACGGCGCTGCGCGCCGCCGCAAAGCGCGCCCTCGCCTACGCCAGCATCTACGCCGAAACCGACGAGGCCCTGAGTGCGCGAATCTCGAGCTTTGGACTGGCCCAAAAGCCAAATCCGGTCAATCGCCAGCGGCGTGGCACACGCACTCCGAAACGGCCACAAACGGAGTCCGCCGCCGCCGAACAACTTCCCGGGCTGACCCGTGCCGACAGCACCATGATGCCCGACAGCGCGCCGGAAATTGGTGATGGAGCATTGGAGGGTTGACATCTGGGCCTGCAGCGCCGTTTCACTGTGGGTGTAGAAACTGTAACTGAAGGGCTGCCAGGACGTTGTCTGTCACCTCTCGAGACACGTCGACTGCTCGAAGCCCTTCCAGGGCCGCAACCGCATCGCGCAGTTCCCGCAAGGGACCAATCCGCCGCCGCTGATGCCGACGGCGTAGAAGCGGCAGCCCCGCTTCGGCCCGCGCGCCTGCTGTCGGCGCAGACCGCTGCCAAGCCCGGGCCAAATCACCCCTCGGCTTGAGGCCGGTGTGGCACCCCGGTTCGCCCTCACGGCTACTGCCGCCGAGCAGTCGGCTTCTTCCCCGGTGACCGCCTGGCAACACCCCCCACACCGCGGCTCGCACCTGGCAAGGACCGCCCACAGCAAAGAGGCAGCTTCGAAAGCCTGCTGGAAATTGCTATTGAGGCCGTTGTCGGTCGGGTCAACCGGCCGCTTTGTCAGGGCGCGTCCTTTTCGCGGCAACACCAGACCGGCAAATTCGGTCGGTACGACCCGAGGGCGATCCGTCGTCCGCGCCCCGGCGCAAACGAGCGAGCAATGCCTGCAGGTCGCCAGGCAGCTCCGACTCGAAGCGCATCCGTTGGCCGCTGCCGGGATGCGCAAAGCCCAGGCAACGCGCGTGGAGCGCCTGACGCGCTGCCCGAATGGCGGGCGGGCTGCTGCCGCTCGCGTACTGGCGCTCCCCGACCAGCGGATGTCCCGACAACTCACAATGCAGGCGAATTTGGTTACGTCGACCGGTCTGCAGCTGCACCTCGAGCACGGTGGCGCGCTTGCCGAAACGTTCGAGAACACGATAGCCCGCGCGCGCAACCACGGCGCCGTCCCGACCATCGCGTGCCAGCCGCTGCCGGTTGACGGTCGGATCCCAGCGCATGGCATGGGACCACTGGCCCGCGTTCTGCTGCACCAAACCCTGGACAACAACCCAGTAGAGACGAAGGGGGCTGTGCTCCCGGAACTGCCTCCCGAGCCGCTCGGCCGCAGTGGCGTTGCGGGCGATTACCACCAGGCCGCTCGTGTCCCGATCGAGACGATGCACGATATGGGCCTCTCCTCCCCGCGCGCGCAGCCACTCGTGAAGCAACGACCGCACGCTGGGCTGGCGACGCTGCTGTCGTGTCGCGGCATCGGTCAGCAGGCCGGCCGGCTTGTCCACGACGACCAGGTCCGCGTCTTCGTGCACCACCCGCAATCCGTGGTCCGAAAGGGTCCGACGCCCCCGCACTGCAGCGCGCGAGCTTCCGGGTCGGTTCCACTCGATCTCGACCTTGCTGCCCTCTTCGAGGAGCATCCCGCCTTGGCCTGCTGCCACAGGCCTGCCGTCGACGCTCACCTTGCCGCTGTCAATTGCCTGTCGCGCTCGGCTGCGGCTACCCACCGAGGAAAGCGATGACAGGAAGCGGTCCAGCCGCACGCCGCCGGCTCCGGCGAAAACCCGATGGGCCTCGGACATCGACACGGGCGAAGACCTGCTCATATCAATCGCGATGGCCGCCTGCCATATGCCCGATCGACGCGGGCGTCCAGCACTTCAATTGGAGCAATAGCACGACGGGACGTCGGATGTGATGGCCGGGTCCCCGTCCCCCGGCTCGAGACGCATGAGGCTCGACGGAAACACCTGAGGACCGCGCGCTTCACGCTCAGAGAACCAGTGGCGCCGGGTTCGGATTCGACAGCAGGTCGCCGTCGCCATCGCGCAGCATGGCGTCCACGTGGCAGGCGCACTCGCGGCCTTCCCAAATCGCCCAGACCACCAGCGATTGGCCGCGACGCAGATCGCCGCAGGCGAAGACGCCTTCGACGCTGGTGCGGTAGTCCTCGCCGGCCTTGACGGCACCACGCTCGGTGAACTCCACACCCAGGTCGGTGAGCAGCGCGCCCTTCTCCGGGCCCAAAAAGCCCAGCGCCAAGAGCACGAGGTCGGCGCCCAGCTCGAATTGGCTACCCTCGATCTCTTCCATCCTGCGGCGGCCGTGCTCGTCGATGACCCAGCGCAGACGCACCGCATGGAGTTTGCTCACGTTGCCTTCGGCGTCGCCGCTAAAACGGACGGTGTTGATGCTGAAGTCGCGTTCGGCCCCCTCTTCGTGGGAGCTGGAGGTGCGCATGATCATGGGCCAGTAGGGCCAGGGCTGGTCCGTGGCACGCTCGTCCGGGGGACGCGGCATGAGTTCGAATTGGTGCACGCTGGCAGCGCCGTGGCGGTTGCTGGTGCCCACGCAGTCGGAGCCGGTGTCGCCGCCGCCCAGGACGATGACGCGTTTGTCCTTGGCGCTGATGGCGTCGGCAACCGCGTCGCCTTCGCAGATCTTGTTCTGGGGGCGCAAGAAATCCATGGCGAAGTGCACGCCCTTGAGCTCGCGGCCCGGCAGGGGCAGGTCGCGCGGCAGGGTAGCGCCACCGCTGAGAACGATGGCGTCGAAGTCGCGCTGAAGTTCGGCCGCGGTGACGTCGACGCCGACGTTGGTGCTGGGGCGGAAGGTGACGCCCTCGGCTTCCATTTGCTTGATGCGGGCGTCGATGAAGTGCTTTTCTAACTTGAAGTTAGGAATCCCGTAGCGCAGGAGGCCACCGATGCGGTCATCGCGTTCGAAGACGGTCGGGCTGTGGCCCGCACGGGCGAGCTGTTGGGCGCAGGCCATGCCGGCAGGCCCCGAACCGACGACGGCGATTTTCTTTCCGGTCTTTTGCTCGGCGACCTGGGGCTCGAGGTGGCCGTTTGCGAGCGCCCAGTCGGCGATCTGGCGCTCGACCAACTTGATGTTGACCGGCTGGCGGTCGATGTTGAGGGTGCACGCTTCCTCGCAAGGCGCCGGGCAGATGCGACCGGTCATCTCGGGGAAGTTGTTGGTGGAGTGCAGGCGCTGGCCCGCCTGCTCCCAACGCTCGCGCCAGATGAAGTCGTTCCAGTCCGGGATCAGGTTTCCCAGCGGACAACCCGAGTGGCAGAAGGGAATGCCACAGTCCATGCAACGGGCGGCCTGATCGTTGAGCTTTTCGCTCTCGAAGGTGCCCTCGAATTCGTTCCAGTCCTTGAGCCGCTCGTCCACCGGACGGCGGGCGGGCTTTTCGCGGTGAAACTCCAGAAATCCTGTGATCTTTGCCATCTGCGACTCCGCTTCGCTTGCGCCGTGCCCGCGGGCTTACATCCCGGTCGCCAGGGCCGACACCTCGGTGTCGTACTTTTGTTCATCGAGTACGCGGCGGTACTCGCGGGGGAAGACTTTGACGAACTTGGCGGCCGTGGCCTCCCAGGCGTCGAGCATGGCGCCGGCGACTGCGCTGCCGGTGTGTTCGCGGTGCAGGTGCAGCAGCTCCTTCAGGCGCATGGCGTCGACCGGCTCGAGCGCGACCAGGTCCACCATGCCGGGATTACAGCGTGTGCTGAAGTCGCCGTCAGCATCGAAGACGTAGGCAAGGCCCCCGCTCATGCCGGCAGCGAAGTTGCGACCGGTGCGGCCGAGCACGATTGCCAGCCCGCCGGTCATGTACTCACAGCCGTGGTCGCCGACACCTTCGACGACAGCGGTAGCGCCGCTATTGCGCACGCAGAAGCGCTCGCCGACCTTGCCGTGCAAGAAGACTTGACCACCCGTTGCACCGTAAAGAACGACGTTGCCGGCGATGATCTGATCGCTGGGTACGAAATCGGAGCCCTTGGGCGGAGTCACGACGATGCGGCCGCCGCTCATGCCCTTGGCCAGGTAGTCGTTGGCGTCGCCTTCGATGCGCGTGGAAAGGCCCTTGGCCATGAAGGCGCCGAAGCTCTGGCCGGCTGAGCCGTGGAAGGTGAGCTCGATGGTCTCGGGCGGCAGGCCGTCGAGGCCGTGGCGACGCGAGATTTCGGCCGAGAGCATGGTGGTGGCCGTACGGTTGACGTTGCGGATGGGCAGCTCGAGCTGGACCTTTTCCTTGCGCTCGAGGGCCGGCGCGCAGCGCTCGATCAACTCGTTGTCAAGGGCTCCCGTCAGACCGTGGTCCTGGGCTTCGGTGCGACAGAGTACTTCACCCGGGCCGGGCTCGACGGGCATGTGCAGCAGCTTGCCGAGGTCGAGCCCCTTGGCCTTCCAGTGGTCGATGGCAGCCTCGGGCTCGAGTCGGTCGACGCGGCCGACCATCTCGGCAACGGTTCGGAAGCCGAGCTCGGCCATGATCTCGCGCAGCTCTTCGGCCAGGAAGAGCATCAGGTTGACCACGTGCTCGGGCTGACCCTTGAAGCGCTCGCGCAGAACCGGGTCCTGGGTGGCAACGCCCACAGGGCAGGTGTTGAGGTGGCAGACGCGCATCAAGATGCAACCGCTGGCCACCAGGGCCGAGGTGCCGAAGCCGAACTCTTCGGCGCCGAGCAGGGCGGCGATGGCGATGTCGCGGCCGGTCTTGACCTGACCGTCGGTCTCAACGCGGATGCGCGAGCGCAGACCGTTGAGCACCAGCGTCTGCTGGGTTTCGGCCAGGCCGATCTCCCAGGGCGTACCGGCGTGCTTGACCGAGGTCAGGGGCGAAGCGCCGGTGCCTCCCGAGTCGCCGCTGATGAGCACCAGGTCGGCCTTGGCCTTGGCCACTCCGGCAGCGACGGTGCCGACGCCGACTTCCGAGACCAACTTGACGCTGATGGCGGCCTGGTTGTTGGCGTTCTTCAGATCGTGGATTAGCTGGGCCAGATCCTCGATGGAGTAGATGTCGTGGTGGGGCGGTGGGCTGATGAGGCCGACGCCGGGCGTGGAATGACGCACCCGGGCGATGACCTTGTCGACCTTGTGACCGGGCAGCTGGCCGCCCTCGCCGGGCTTGGCGCCCTGGGCCATCTTGATCTGGATCTCGTCGCTGTTGACCAGATAGTGGCTGGTGACGCCGAAACGCCCGGAAGCGACCTGCTTGATGGAGCTGCGGCGCAAGTCGCCGTTTGCGTCGGGCACAAAGCGCGCGGGGTCCTCGCCGCCCTCGCCGGTATTGCTGCGGGCTCCGATGCGATTCATGGCGATGGCGATGTTCTCGTGGGCTTCCTTGGAGATGGAGCCGAAGGACATGGCGCCGGTCTTGAAGCGCTTGACGATCTCGCTGACGGGCTCGACCTGGTCGAGGGGAATGCTCTTGGCGGGCTTGAACTTCAAAAGCCCGCGCACGGTGCAGAGCTTGCCGCTGTAGTCGTTGACCGCTGCGGTGTAGCGCCTGAATAGCTGGTAGTTGGCCGAGCGTACCGCATGTTGCATCAGCCCGATGGTCTGGGGGTTGTACATGTGGTGCTCGCCGCGACGGCGCCACTGGTAGCTGCCACCCGGATCGGGCTCTGGGTCGAGCACGGCGGGCACATCCCAGGCCACATGATGGCGGACTGCAACCTCGGCGGCGATCTCTTCGAGGCCTGCACCCTCGATGCGGGTGGCCGTGCGCGTGAAGTAGCGCTCGATGAGTTCACTGCTCAAGCCGACAGCTTCGAAGATCTGGGCACCGCGGTAGCTCTGCAGGGTGGAGATGCCCATCTTGGACATGACCTTGCGGATGCCCTTGGCGCAGGCCTTGCGGTAATTTTCGATGGCCTGCTCGGGGTCGACGTTGCGCAGCAGACCCTGATCGTACTGGTCGTGCAGGGTCTCGAACGTGAGGTAGGGGTTGATGGCGGCGGCGCCATAGCCGAGCAGCAGGCAGAAGTGCTGGATCTCCCGGGGCTCGCCGGACTCGACCACCAGGCCGCAGCGGGTGCGCTTGCCTTGCCGGATCAGGTGATGGTGAACCGCGGAAGTGGCGAGCAGCGAGGGGATGGGGGCGCGCTCACGAGTATGGGCGCGGTCGCTGAGCACCAGGATGGTGCGACCCGCATCGACGGCAGCTTCGGCGGCCTGACACAGGGTTTCGAGCGCCTCGCGCAGGGCCTCACCGCGACCGGCGATGGCGAAGGTGGTGTCGAGGACCTCACTGCGCAGACCGCGGAAGTCCAGGGCGCCGATGGCGGCAAACTGCGCGTTGGTGAGGATGGGCTGCTCGAGCCACAGCTGGTGGCAGTGCTCGGGCGTCTCTTCGAAGAGGTTTTGCTCGGCACCGATGTTGGTCTTGACCGACATCACCAGGTCTTCGCGCAGCGGGTCGATGGGCGGGTTGGTGACCTGGGCGAATTGCTGCTTGAAGTAGTTGAACAACAACTGGGCGCGGTCGCTGAGCACGGCCAGGGGCGTGTCGTTGCCCATGGAGCCGATGGGCTCTTCGCCGTTGAGCGACATGGGGCGCACCAAGATGCGCACATCTTCACGGGTGAAGCCGTGGACCTTCTGGCGGCGCAGCAGCGTGTCGGCGTCGTAGTCGGGGGGACGGCGTGAGATGTCGGGCTCGGGCAGCTGCTCCAGGGTGAGCAGGTTTTCCTCGAGCCAACGGCCGTAGGGCTTGCGCGCGGCCATGCCCTCTTTGATCTCCTCGTCGGCCACGATGCGGCCCTCGGCGGTGTCGACCAGGAACATGCGACCGGGCTCGAGGCGCGCCTTGAGCACGATCTTCTCGGGCGGCACTTCGAGCACGCCGACTTCGGATCCCATGATGACCACGTCGTCGCGGGTGACCACATAGCGCGAGGGGCGCAGGCCGTTCCTGTCGAGCACGGCGCCGACGACGCTGCCGTCCGTGAAGGCGATGGAGGCGGGACCGTCCCAGGGCTCCATCATGCAGGCGTGGTACTGGTAGAAGGCGCGCTTGCTGGCGCTCATGGACTCATGCTTCTGCCATGCCTCCGGGATCATCATCATCACGGCATGGGGCAGGGAGCGGTCGGTGTGGGTCAAAAGCTCCAGGGCGTTGTCGAAGTTCTCGGAGTCGCTGCCGTCGTCGCCGATGATGGGCAGGAGCTTTTCGATGTCGTCGCCGAACTTCTCGCTCTGGAACTGGCGCTCGCGGGCGCGCATCCAGTTGACGTTGCCGCGCAGGGTGTTGATCTCGCCGTTGTGGCAGATCATCCGGTAGGGATGGGCGCGCGACCAGCTGGGGAAGGTGTTGGTGCTGAAGCGCGAATGCACCAGGGCGATGGCGGACTCGAAGCTGGGGTCAGCCAGGTCCAGGTAGAACTCGGGGATCTGGTGGGCGATCAACAGGCCCTTGTAGACCACGGTGCGGCTGGAGAAGCTGCAGACATAAAACGCGCCGTTGTCGGAGAGGCCGCCGCGGAACGCGCGGTCTTCGATGCAGCGGCGCAGCACGAAGAGACGGCGCTCGAAGGCCTCAGCGTCCCCGCCGCTTTCATCATCGGCGGCCACGAAGACCTGGCGAATGGCCGGGAGCGTCTCGCGGGCGACGTCGCCGCAGCCCATGGGGTCGACGGGCACTTCACGAAAGCCGAGCTTCTTCAGCCCCTGCTCCTCGATGGCCGCTTCGATCAGCGCCTCGACCTTGGCGCGGTGGTCGGCCTCCTGGGGCATGAAGAGCATGCCCACGGCGTAGCGCCCGGGCTCGGGCAGCTCGAAGCCCAGGTCAGAGCAGGCCTTGGACAGAAAGCGGTGCGGGACCTGCACCAGGAGCCCGGCGCCGTCGCCGGTGCGCGGGTCGCTGCCGGTGGCGCCGCGGTGGGTCAGGTTCTCGAGCACCGTGACGGCACTACGGACGATGTCGTGACTCTTGTGACCCTTGATGTGGGCGACGAAACCCATGCCGCAGGCGTCGTGTTCGTGCTCGCCGCGGTAGAGCCCCTCGCGCTCGGCCCGCTGGCGTTGCGTCAGTCGTTGCTCGTTGCTGGTTGCCTTCATCGTCTCTCTTCGCTCCGCTCACTCTCTTGGCGTCGGCAGCTCCCGGGGGAAGCTCGCCATCGCTGCGACCCGGGCCCTGGCGGAACCCGATTCGGAGGTCAGGCCTCCGCAGGCGCCTGGCGCCCCGGCGCCGGGGTCGTCGAGGATTGCGCCTCGGCGACCGTCAATCCGGCTCGCTCCACCCGCGTCGACAGCACGACATTGGTCTCGGTGCGCTCGACCCCCTCGATTGAGCGGAGGCGGCTGATCAATGCCTCGAGCGACGCGGTGTTGCGCGTCTTTACTTTAAGTAGAAGCGTATGGCTACCGGTGACGTGGTGGCACTCGAGTACGTCGCCCAGATCCGGTAGCGCGCGCTCGACCCTGTCGATGCCACTGGGCAGCCGCACCATCACGCCGATGAAGGCGGTGACGTCCATGCCCAGACGGCGGGCGTCGAGGCGCGCGTGGTAGCCGAGCACAAAGCCCTCACTCTCGAGCCGGCGCACGCGGTCGACCACCGACGGGGCGCTCAGGCCCACCTCGTCGCCGATCTTGCTGAGCGGAGTTTTGCAGTCGTCCTGCAAAATCGCCAAGATGCGGCGGTCGATGGCGTCCAGGCCGAGCTCGTCGCGTGTGCGCTTCACGCGCTTTTTCTAGGGCCGCGGGGGAATCCTGTCAAATGAACATTCGGTAACATCGGGCTGCGGCCTTATTTTCTTCGACAGGAACGGTGAAAGCCTGCGCAGGATCGGGGGTATCAGCCGGCCATGGGGTGGCCCGGCGGCCAGCCGCGGGCGGCGATCAGGTCGCAAAGCTCCCGGTTGAGACGCGCGGGCAAGCCGGGGCCGGCGTAGATCAGGGCGGTGTAGAGCTGAACCAGGGTGGCGCCGGCCTCGAGGCGTCGGTAGGCCTCTTCGGCCGAATCGATGCCACCGACCGAGACCAGCGTCAGCCCCGTGCCCACCCGCTGGCGCAGGCGCCGCAGCACCTCGAAGGAGCGCTCGCACAGGGGCGCGCCCGACAGACCGCCGGTGCCGCAGCGCTCGACGCGGGCCTCGGGGGAGGACAGGCCCGCGCGGCCGATGGTGGTGTTGGTGGCGATGATGCCGTCGAGGCCGAGCTCGAGGGCCAGGTCGGCGACGGCGTCGATGTCCTCGTCGGCCAGGTCCGGGGCGATCTTGACCAGCAGCGGCACGCGCCGGGGGGCGCCCTGGGTCACGGCCTGCAGCTCGCCCTGGACGGTCTCCAGCAGCGGGCGCAGGGAAGCGACGGCCTGCAGGTCGCGCAGGCCCGGGGTGTTGGGGGAGCTGACGTTGACCACGAGGTAGTCGGCCAGGGGGGCCAGGCGGCGGGTGCTCTCGGCGTAGTCGGCGGCGGCTTGCTCGGCGGGCACGACCTTGGTCTTGCCGATGTTGACGCCGACGACGCCATCGCCCCCGCGCCCGGCCAGGCGCGCGGCGGCGGCCTCGCAGCCGTGGTTGTTGAAGCCCATGCGGTTTACGAGCGCGCGGTCGGCCGGCAGTCGAAAGAGCCGCGGGCGGGGGTTACCCGGCTGGGGCTTGGCGGTGACGGTGCCGATTTCGACGGCGCCAAACCCCAAGGCGAGCAGCGCCGGATAGGCCTCGGCGTCCTTGTCGAGGCCGGCGGCCAGGCCGATGGGCGACGGCAGCGACAGACCCATGACCTCGGTGCGCAGGCGCGGGTCGGGGCGGCCGTAGAGGGCGCCTGGCAGGGCGCGGCCCAGGGCCGAGCGCGACAGGGCGGCCAAAAACCAGATGCCCAGGCGGTGGGCCGTCTCGGCCGGGAGGAGGTAGATGAGCGGCCTGAGCAGGCGGTAGAGCACGGCCGGCGGTCTACCCCAGCGGCGGGGTCGGGCCAAGGGCGGGCACGGCGCCGGCTTGCTTTCTGGGCCCCAATGAACATGTTACGCGGGCCATGGCCCACGAAAGCACCCGCCGGCGCACCTTCGCCATCATCTCCCACCCCGACGCCGGCAAGACCACGCTGACCGAGAAGTTGCTGCTCTACGGAGGCGCGATCCACGTGGCCGGCGCCGTCAAGGCGCGCCGGGCCCAGCGCTCGGCCACCAGCGACTGGATGGAGCTGGAGAAGAAGCGCGGCATCTCGATCACCTCGTCGGTGATGCACTTCGACTACGGCGACATCCGCTACAACCTGCTCGATACGCCGGGCCACCAGGACTTCAGCGAGGACACCTACCGCACGCTGACGGCGGCCGACTGCGCCATCATGCTGATCGACGCGGCCAAGGGCGTCGAGGCCCAGACGCGCAAGCTCTTCGAGGTCTGCCGCATGCGCGGCACGCCGATCGTGACCTTCGTCAACAAGCTCGACCGACCCGCGCGCGACCCGCTTTCGCTGATGAGCGAGGTGGAGGAAGTGCTGGGGCTGCACACGGTGCCCTGCGCCTGGCCCATCGGCAGCGGTGACCTCTTCCAGGGCGTGTACGACCTCTTGGGCAAGCGCGTGCTGAAGTTCGAGCGCACGCAGAAAAACAGCAGCCAGGTGCCCTACACCGTCAGCGGCATCGACGACCCCAAGCTCGATGAGATGCTGGGCGCCGAGGCCACCTCCGAGCTGCGCGACGGCGTGGAGCTGCTCGAGGGCGCCGGCGAGAGCTACACCCCGGAACGTTTCTTGGCGGGCGAGATCACGCCGGTCTTTTTCGGCAGCGCACTGACCAACTTTGGCGTCGAACCCTTCCTCGAGAGCTTCGCCAAGATGTGCCCGCCGCCGGGGCCGCATCAGAGCTCGGCCGGCGAGCTGCTGCCCGACGACCCACGCTTCAGCGGCTTCATTTTCAAGGTGCAGGCCAACATGGACCCGTCCCACCGCGACCGCATCGCGTTTCTGCGCGTGTGCTCGGGTAAATTCGAGGGCGGCATGCGCGTGCATCACTTCAGATTGGGCAAGGAGATCCGCCTGGCCCATGCCGAGCAGCTGATGGCCAAGGAGCGGCAGATCATCGACGAGGCCTACGCCGGCGACATCATCGGCCTCTACGACCCGGGCATCTTCCGCATCGGCGACACCCTGGCCAGCGACGGGCCGCTGTCCTTCGAGACGGTGCCGCGTTTTTCGCCCGAGCACTTCGCGCGCGTGGTCCTGCTCGACCCCATGAAGCGCAAGCAGATGCAAAAGGGCGTCGAGCAGCTGGCCGAGGAGGGCACACTGCAGCTCTTCCTCGAACCCGGGCGCGAGAAAGACCCGATCCTGGGCGTGGTCGGCGAGCTGCAGTTCGACGTGCTCAAGTACCGCCTGGCCCACGAATACGGCGCCAAGGTGGACATGCAGCGCCTGGGCTACTCCCACGCGCGCTGGGTCGACGGGCCCGAAAGCCCCGAGGAAATTCGCAAGGCGCGCATCTCCATGGGCGTGTGGGATGTGGACCAGCGACCGGTGGCGCTCCTGCGTGATGACTGGGAGCTAAGACGCGCGGCCCAGGACAAGCCCGAGTGGACCTTCAACGCCACCGCTCCGATCCGCGCCGGTCAGGGTTGAGATTCCGAACGTTCTTCGAGCTTCTTGCGCAGCTTGCGCACCGTGCCGTGGAGCGGCCGGTGGCCCTCGCATAGAGGCTCCAGGGCCTCGATCAGCTCGGCCTCACGGGCAGTCATGTCAGTGGCCTTGCGCAGGGCAGACATGAAGCGGCTGTTGTGCAGCCCCTGGGGCAAGAGCGGCACAAAGAGCTCGAAGGCCAGGTCGTAGGCCTGCTGCTGATAGACCTTCCAGGCCAGCGCCTGGCGAATCCGCGGTGTCACGTCGGTCAGCTCCTGTCGCACGTAGCGGCGCGCCTCGTCGCCGCGACCGATGAGGAGCAGGCATTCCACATAGCGCGGCAGCAGCTGCTCGGCCGGGCGTTCTTCGAGCTCGGCCAGCAGCTCCACCTCTTCGACCAGCTCCGTCGGCGACATCTCCTCGGCCATCAGGCGCTCGAGCTGCTGGCGCACCCAGGCATCGTCTTGCACCTGCTCGAGTCGCAGGCGGTAGAGCCGCACGGCCTCGCGCAGCTGGCCCTTGCGCTCGTGGACCCAGGCCAGATCGGTGACGGCCTCGGGGTGGCTCTCGGACAGGGGTTGCAAGATCGCCTCGGCCCGATCCAGCTGGCCGGCCTGGGTCAGCGCCTTGCCCAGCCAGCGTTGCGAACCGTGGCGCGGGGCGATGTGGGTGCTCTGCTCGAAGAGATCGATGGCCCGCCCATAGTCGCGCTGCTGATAGGCCACCCGGGCGCACCAATAGAGGATGCGCGCCGAGGATGGGAAGGCCCGCGACAGCTGCTGGGCCAGGGCCTCGGCCTCGGACCACTGCTCGCTCCGAAAGCGCAGCTCCAGCTCCAGGCCCCGGGTCTCGGCCGACAGCGGGTCGCGCTCGCGCAGCTGGCCCAGCAGCTGCTGGGCGTCATCGAAGCGCTTTTCTCCGAGCGCCTGCATCAGCGCCCGCCTCAGGGTATTGGCCAGCCTGTCGGCCACGGGCGCAGCCTACCCCCTAAACGCGCCGAGATCACCGCCCGGCGCACCCGTGCTACCTTCCGCCCAGCGTGGCCGAGCAGCCCCCAATTCGCGAAATCGTCGACGTTCGCAGCCGTCCCACGGTGGTGCGCCTGGAGGAGGCCGCCGACCAGGCGTGGATCCGCGAGAGCTACTGTTTGACGGGCGACGCCAAGCAGCACCTGGCGCAGCTGCGCGCGGCCCTGGCCCGCGAGCATGGCGTTGGGGGCTTCGTGATCGGCCAGTACGGCTCGGGCAAGAGCCACCTGCTGGCCTATTTAAAGCAAGCCCTTTCGGCAGGCGAGCTGTGCGCGCACCCGCCCCGGGTCTGCACGCTCTCACTGCTGAACCACCCGGCCAGCCGTAGCCTCGAGGCCGTCGTCAGCGAGGCCCTGGGCATGGCCGTGCCCGACATGGATCGCCGACCCCAGTGGGACGCGCGGCTGGCGGCCGAGCCCGACGGCCTGCTGCTGATCATCGATGAGCTCAGTGAGTTCTTGCGCTCCAAGGAAAGCCGCGCTGCCTTCAACGAGGACATCCGCTTTTTGCAGTTTCTCGGCGAGCTGGGCCAGGACCGGCGCCTGTTCGTGCTGGCCGCCGTGCAAGAGGCCATCGAGCACATCGGTGAGCTGGAGCACGGCCACTACCGCAAGATCAAGGATCGCTACCCCCTGCGCCTGCAGCTGTCGACCACCCATGTCCGGGAGTTGATCGCCGACAGCATCCTGCAAAAAAAGCCCGGCTACGAGGCGGCGGTGCGGCAGCTGATCGAACGCCTGGACAGCGCCCTGCCCCAGGCCCGACAGCGCTTCGCCGAGCTGCGCGAGATCTACCCCGTGCACCCGGCCACCCTGGAGCTGCTGGAGGCCGTGCGCGATCGCTTCTCCCAGACGCGCGGCATCGTGGACTTCGTCAGCCGTCGGCTCGGGGGCGACCCCACCGCCGGCATCGATGCGCTGCTCGAACGCCCCATGGGCACACTGCTGACGCCCGACGCCATCGTCGAGCACTTCCGCGACCTATTGGAGCTGCAGGCGGAGTTCGCCCCGCTCTCGCAGCACCTTCTGCCCTACTACGGCCGGCACCTCGCGGCGCTTTTCGAGCGGCCGGCCAGGCGCCAGCTGGCCACGCGCGTGCTGAACCTGCTGATCCTCTGCCACCTGATCCCCTCGCGCCGCGGACTCAGCGCCCAGGAGGCTGCAGACTGGCTGTTATTCGCCGCCACGCGCGTCGACCCCGGGCGCAACGTGCAGGTGATCGAGGGCGTACTTTCCGAGCTGGCCACGCGCGGCCGCTACATCAAGCGCGAGGGCGATCACTACCGCCTCGACCTCGACGACGACGCCAGCGAGCAACTGTCGCGCCTGTTGCGCCACGAGCTGGCCGAGCTGCAAGAGGGCGACGGCGCCTTCGCGCCCATCGCCGAGGCGCTCGCCAGCGGCGATGGCGGATCCGACTTCAACCCCCTGGCCCTGCCCCAGGAGCAAACCCAGGGCCGGCAGCTGATGTGGTCCCAGCACGAGCGCCCCTGGGTGCTCTACGTGGGCCAGGAAGACCCGGGCCCGCAGAAGCAACCGACGGTGGTGCTGCGCCTGCCCTGGGGCCAAAACGATGCGGTCGCCGGCTGCACCAGCATCCTGCCCGAGCCCCTCGAGGCCGACGGCGAAGTGCGCGAACTGTGCGCGCTGTTGCGTATCCGCGACCGCGCCGTGCCGCCCAACGTCGACGCCCTGTGCAAGCGGCGCATCGCCGACCTGGCGTCGCGCCTGCTGTCCCGAATCCGCAGCGCCTACGCCCGGGCGCGCCTGATCACGCCCAGCGGCGCCGCCGAGTCGTGCCCGCCCCTGGGCGTCGGCCAAAGCCTGCGCGCCTGGCTCGACGCCATCGCCCTCGGCAGCTACCGCCGCCTCTACCCGGCCTTCGAGCGCTTCGCCCCCCAGTGCGGACCGCTGACCCAGGAGAGCTACCGCGAGTTGATGCGCTTCGCCGACGCCCACGACCTGGGCCATCCCAGCGACTCCCAGTGGGTGCAGATGGCGCGCGAGGGCTACCTGGTGCCCATGAAGCTCTTGACCCGCTCCGGCCGCAGCTACCGCCCGGCGCGCCAGCTCGCCCGCCACGACCTGGCGCGGCTGGTGCTCAGCCAGCTCGGCCACGAACCGAGCATCGACAGCGTCTACAAGAGCCTTGCCGGCCCGGTCTACGGCCTGGTCCCCGACCAGATTCACCTGCTGTTGCTGACGCTTTTGCTGGCCGGCGAAATCGACATCGTCAAAGGCGATCGCTGCTACCGCGAACTCTACGAAACCCTGCCCAGCCCGCGCAGCTACGACCGCGTGGTGGCCGGGCGCAGCCTGCCGGCCGACCAGCACCGCACCCTCGAGCGCATCTGCGAGACATTTTCGATTCCGCTGGGCAAGGACTTCAGCGCCAGCGCCGAGCACCACGCCATCGCCGAGCTGAGCCAACGTTTGGCAGCCTCGGTGATGGCCATCGACCGCATCGCTCCGCGCCTCGAGGGCCCTGGCGGCGCAGACAGCCAGCTGGGCGAAAAGATCGCCGAGCTGCGCGAGCTCTCCGATGGCCTGCAGGACGCGGGCGACCCCCTGGATGCCTTTGAAGCCTTCGCCCACCGCATCGGCTCGGCCGGGCGCTTCTTGGCCCTCTACCAGGAACTCGACGAACTCCCGGAGCGCGTGGTCCGCTACGCGGACGAACTCGAGCGCCTCGGGCACCTGCTCGACCAGGAGCCCATGCGCGAACTGGCCACAGACCTCGGCCCGCCCCCCGGGCTGGGCGACGCGGGGGCCCTCGGCGCCTACATCAAACGCGCGCGGGATGCCATCGAAGCCCACAAGCAGCGCTACCTCAAGGCCCACGAGGCCTATTATGCCCAAGCGGAAAACGACGCCGCATGGCGCTGGTCCCGCCCCGCCTTGGCCGAGAGTCAATCGCTGGCACTGAACGAGCTGCTGCGCTCCGAGGCCGAGGCCCTCGCCGCCGCCCGGCACCTGCGCTGCGGTGCGGTGCAGGGCAACCTCAACTACCAGAGCCGCTGCCGCTGCGGCTACGATGCCGGCAGCGACAGCGCGCCCCTTGGCCCCGCGCTGCACAAGCTCGCGGCCCTGCGCCAGCGCATCGAGCAGGAAGTGCGCGACTTCTTCGCCCAGGCCGAAGTGCGCAAGCGCGTGGAGAGCTGGGTCGACAAGGGCATCGAGACCGGCGCCCACTGCCGCGCCTACCTGGCCGGCCGCGCACCCTACCCCGATGTCGACGACGTGGCCGCCTTCGACGAACACCTGCGCGGCGTCGAGCTTTTGCGCCAAGTCTCCATCGACGAATTGGGAGACTTGCTCGGCAGTCAACCCTGGTCGCCAGCGGCGCTGCAGCAGACGCTCAGGGACTTCGTCGACGGCCTCGAAGGCCACCGCATCCGCTTCGAGCCCGCGCCGCGACGCGCGCCCGAGGCGGTGGCCCGTTTCTGCATCGAGCAGACCCTGCGCCACGGGCTACGGGCGCCGGCGGGGCTAGGCGACTGCGAGTCAATCGCCGAGGAGATCACGCCCGCCTGGGTCGGGCCGCTGGCACTGCAGAAGCTCGACACACTGGCCTTGCCCGAGGCCTGCGAGCGAGCGGTGCTCGGCCTGGTCATCAGCGGGCAGCTGTCGGCTGAAGCTGGAGCCGATGGGCCGTGTGCCAGCGTGCGAGCCGCCGCGCACCTCTCGCGCCCCGAAACGCCGAGCACCCCGGCCAAGCTGGCCGAACTGACGGAGTTGCTCTACGGTCAACACGATGCGTTGTGGAAGCTCGGGTCGACACAATGGCTGGCCGCCCTCGACGCGCTGGCCCTGAGTCGCCTCAGCCCGGAGTTACCGCGCATCGACCGCGCCGTGCAGCAAAGCGGCATCGGCCAGTGGCTGGTCATCGACGCCCTCGGGCTCCCCAGCCTGCGCCTTGTGCGCGAACTCTGCGCCGAGATGCTACCGGAGTACAGCCTGGAAAGCGTGGGCTTCGCCCGTGCCGCCGAGCGCACCACCACCGAGCAGTTCTACCGCGACCTGATCGACAGCGGCGTGCGCCACGGCTTCACCAAGCTCGACGCCCTCGACAAGCTGCTCCACCAGGCGCCCCCGCGCTTCGAAGACTTCATCGAACTCGGACGCGCCCGCCTGCGCCGGGAGTTCGAAGGCGCGCGAAGCAAGCTCGACACCTCCGTGCCGCTGCTCGTCTTCGGCGACCACGGCTTTCGCATGCGCGAGGACGGCCGCGGCTACCAGCACGGCGGTGGCAGCACCCTCGAACGCGTGATCCCGGTATTGGAACTGCGCCCGCGCTAAGGGCCCGCGCAGCCGGAAGTCATCCGTTTGGCACGCACCGGCGGGCACGCTGGCGCCGTGCGTCCTCGAAGAAATCCTCGATGTACCTCGGGTACGACTGCGGTTTCTTCTCCGGGCGCCGTCGCCATCGCACCCGCCGTCACGCCCCATACGGATGACTTCCGGCTGCGCGGACCCTTAGGCACCGCCGCAGCGCAGATTTTTTCATCCGCGCCGGCGCCTGCCGCCACAAGATCGGCAGGCCCCCGCCCGCCTGCGGGGATCGGCTCGCCCCGCGGCTCGCATTTTTGCCGCACGGGCAGCCTTGATCCCCCCAAGCCACGCGGGGTGAGCAGGTGAAACGATGCGCATCGACTTGCAGTTGATCTCCAGGATTTCCGTTTTGATCAGCGCCCTCGCCGTGGCCGCGGGATGCGGGGGCGACGATGGCCCGGCCGACATATCTGGGGATGTGTGCGAGGACGGCGGCTGCCCCGATGCCCTCGGATCCGGTGGCGACGCAGGTACAACCGACAGTGGAACAGCAGATTCCACCGATGCCACCACCACCGACACGGTGACCACCGCCCAGGGCCGCCAGTGCACGACCGCGGCCGGCTGCGCACCGGGCGAAGACTGCGTCGACATGCGCTGCGTGGACATCAGCTGCAGCGCCGACGCCGACTGCGGCGACCCCGCCCTCGGCTGCATCGACGGCGCGTGCACGGAAGTCGAGTGCAGCGCCGACGCCGACTGCGGCGACGGCTTCCTTTGCCTCACGGGCCAGTGCACCCCCGTCGATCGCTGCCAGGCCGACGTCGACTGCGGCAGCGGTCGCGTGTGCGAAAGCAACGTCTGCGTACTGCCGCCGGAGTGCACCCTCGACAGCGAGTGCGCCGACAGCGAGATCTGCGAACTCGGCCAGTGCGTGCCCGGTTTCAGCACCGACAGCGGCTGCTCCACGGACGCCGCCTGCGGTGACGGCCAGATCTGCGAAGGCGCCCAGTGTGTGGTCGCGCCCGAATGCGTCGAAGATGCAGCCTGCGGCACTGGCGAAGTCTGCGAAGCGGGCCAGTGCATCGTGCCCCCCTGCGGCCAGGACTCCGACTGCACCGCGGGAGAAGTCTGCAGCGCCGGCCTGTGCGAGGCGGCGCCCGAGTGCATCGCCGACGCCGACTGCGCCGACGGCCAGGTTTGCGAGGCCGGCGCCTGTCAGGACGCGCCCGCACCCGATCCGGGCGCCGACTGCAACCTCGACAGCGACTGCGCCGACGGCGAAGTCTGCGAAGCGGGGCTGTGCGTGATCGGCGGTCAGTGCACCTTCGACGCCGACTGCGCCGACGGCGAGCTGTGCTTCGACGGCCGCTGCCAGCCGCGCCCCGACTGCCTCGACAGCAGTGAGTGCCCGCTGGGTGAAGTCTGCCAGTTGGGCAGCTGCCAGCCTCCCGGGGCCCTGTGCGCCGCCGACTCGGACTGCGGCGACGGCCAGAACTGCATCGCGGGCCGCTGCTTCAACCAACTGTCATGCGAGCTCGACACCGACTGCCCCGAGGGCCTCTTCTGCAGCGACGGCACCTGCCTTGTGCCCAACGGCTGCGGCGGCACGGCCGACTGCGAAGCCGGCGAGGCCTGCGTCTTCGGCGCCTGCGTCACCGGTGCCGGCCTGGGCGGCTGCGTGCTGGACCTGGACTGCCCGACGGGTGCAGCGTGCCGCATGGGCATCTGCGTACCCACGGGCTTCAGCTGCAGCGCTCCGGCCGACTGCGGCGACGGCCTGACCTGCCTTGGAGGCATCTGCGTACCGGCCAACGGTGAGATGCTCGCCCAGTGCGACGTGGCCGACGACTGCCCCGATGGTTCGAGCTGCATCGGCGGCCTGTGCGTGCCGGCCGTGGTCCCCATCGGCATGTCCTGCGAGACCACCGACGAGTGCAATGCGGGAGAGATGTGCGTCGCCAACATGTGCGTGCTCGGCGCCCCAACCAGCTGTGAAACCACCGACGACTGCCTTGACGGCCAGAGCTGCATCGCCAACCTCTGCGTCGTGGCGGCCGGCGATGCCACCTGCATCGACGGGAGCGACTGCGCCGCGGGCCAGAGCTGCCTGATGGGTCGCTGCGTGCTCATCGGAGGCGACAGCTGCGTCGCCGACAGCGAGTGCCTGGCCGAGGAGCGTTGCTTCCTCGGGCGCTGCATTCCGACCGCCGGGAATTGACGGCAGAGCCCGCGCCAATCCCAGTCGCCCCACCCCCTACGTCGTAGACCAGCAACGTGCCGTCCCGCTGAAGCTCGCCGCGTGGCGGTGCCCCCTCAGCGCCAAAAGTCACGCAGGCGCGCGGCCTCGGCGCGGCCCTGGCGCAACCCCGCCTGCGCCGCCGCGTGGCTGCGGCGGGCGTTCATCAGCTCCATGCCGATCACGGCGGCAGCCTCGGCGTCCGGCGCGAGGTAGAGCACCTCAGCCCCCGACTCCACGAGTGCGGCGCGTTCGCGCTCGGCGCCGCTCTGCAGACGCGCAAAGGGGGAAGCACCTTCGGCGGCGCCAGCCCCGGGCACGCCGAGCAAGCTGACGACCAGCACGCGCCCATACCCCACGGCGAGGTCGGCATTGGTGCCGGAGCGCATACCGCCGTCCATGTAGCGCCGACCGCCGATGGTGATCGGCGGAAAGATGCCGGGCACCGCACAGCTCGACGCCACAGCATCCACCAGCGTCACTGCTGCGGCCCGATCCCAAACCTTGAACTCACCCGACTCCACGTCCACGGCCGTGCAGCGAAAGGCGGCCGGCCAACTCTCGCCTCCGAGGTAGGCAAACGCTTTCTTGAAGCCTTCCTCGGCAACCGTGCGGGCTTCGAGCGCGAGACGTCCCAGCGCCGCGCGCGCGGCCTGGGGATCGCCATCACCCGCCATCGCCTTGCCCATCAGCCCGAAGAGCTCGGCCATGGGGCCCCCTCCGCCACCGGCGCCCCAACGCCCGGAGCCTGCGCCCCGCTCGCGCTTGGCCTCCGGCTTCTCGGGAGAGCGGACGGGAGCGGGTTCGAAACGCGCCATGGCCTCCCCCAGGTCGCGCCCCAGGGCGAGCTGCGCGCCGACCGCCGAGCCCGCCGAAGTTCCAACCACGAGTTCAGCGCCTGCAAGTTCGACTCCGCATTCGGCCAGACCGACAGCCAGGCCGGTCTGCCACGCGATTCCCACGGGACCACCCCCGCTCAGTACGATCGCCTGTGACATGGGAAACCTGGTATCGCAGATCACCGACAATGGCGAGCCACCGCACCGAACTCGCGGCGCCGACGCCTTGATTTGGACGCCCGTTGCCGAAGTCCGCGCGCATCAGCACGCGTCGAAGTTGCAGACCCCGTCACCTGTGCAGCTGGCGCTGCCGCCCGCGGCGCAGGCCACATCGCAGCTGCCGCTACCGCAGTCCACGGCGCAGGTGGAGCCGTCGCATTCGACGACGCAACCACCGCCGGCACAATCGATATTGCAGTCGGCCCCCTGATCGCAGTCGAACTGGCAACCGCCGCCCGCACAGCTCCAAGCGCAGCTCGCACCTTCGCAGTCGAGGATACAACCGCCCTCGGGGCAGTCACCGGAACACTCGCCGCCCACGCATTTCTCACTGCCAGGCGCCTCCACGATGCAGTTGCCATCACAGACCGCGGGCTCCTGGGCCGCCGCGCCGCCCGCCCCTGCGGTGCCTGCGCCCGCCGTGCCTGCGCCCGCCGTACCCGAAGCGCCGGCGTCTGCTGCGGCCCCCGGGTCGGCACCGGCTCCAGCCGCCGCGGAGCCGTCGCCGCCCGCCCCTCCGACACCGGCGGTCGAGTCGGATCCCATCGCGCCACCGCCACCACCGCCACTGGCAGTTGATGTTCCCCCCGACGTGCCCGACGTGCCCGACGTCGAGCCGCCGCCGGTCGTATCTGCGGCAGCACCGCCACCTGCTGCCGATGCCCCCCCGCTGCCAGCGACGTTGGCATCCACGTCCGTGCTGGTGCCGCAGGCCGCCAGCGCGAGGACAAGAAAACCGATCCATGCCAGGGCCATGGTCCCCTGCCCAGCTGCAAGGAGACTCTCCCGGGGGGCACCGCGCTCTTGGCTGAAGTCCTGCATCGTCCTCTCCTGCTGCCCCCTCGGTGCCACGACCGAAGCCGGCGCACAAGCGAGACCGTCAACAATTCGAATCCAACAGGATACAAAAACCTCTGCCCCGACGCCGAAGCTCGCATCGGGCATCGGGTCTGCGTGCATGCGATCGCCGACGACAAAACCTGGCAGGCGGTGAGTTTTCCCGCCGCCGCCGTCGATCAGGCTCGCGCCACCACCTATCTGATCGCCGCCCGCGACGACTCGCGCCTGGCCCCGCTCTTCGTCGACGCCAGCGCCTTCGAGATGCCCGAAGCGTCCCTGCACCACCGCTTCTTGACCGAAAGCTTTCCCGAATTCGCCGAGCTGTCCTACGAAGAGTACCTGGAGCTCACGCTCGATCCCGACAGACGCGAGTTTTTTGCCGGCAGCGCCACGGAATTCATCTCAGCAGGAGAGCCCTCGCGCTTCGGCTTCACTGTCTGGGACGGCGGCGAAGGGCCGACGGCGACCATCGACTGCCAGCAGTTTCAGCACATCCACCGCATCCTCTCGCGGCGCGTCGGTGTCGGCGACGTCTTCATCGTGCCCGCGAGCGACCTGCAGCGACAGGAACTGGAGAGCTGCGACGTGCCGAGCTTCGACCCTTCGCTCTCGCTCGACTACGAAAGCTACACCCAGGCACGCGGCTGCGGAACCCTCCGTCGCTACACGCTCAGCGAGCTCGAGGCGGCCCAGGCGCGCGGTGAACTCGGATGGCAGGACATCGTCGTCAGCGACCAGGCGCCGCTCGACATCCAGACCATCATCGGCGGCATCGTCACCGGCACCCGACAGGGCGAACTCTCGCACCTCAACGTGCGCAGCGCCTCCCGCGGAACCCCCAATTGCTATGCACGCGACGCCTATGGGTTGCTGTCGATCTTTGACGAAGAGTTAATACGACTGAACTACAGGCCCAGCGAAGCCACGATCGTGCGCATCACGGCAGACGAAGCCCTCGACTGCCAGCGCGGTCTGCGGCCCGAACCGACCGCGATCGTCGCGCCCAACGTCGAAGCCACCGCTCTGTTGCCGCTGCCCGATATCGCGACCGACAGCGTCGAGGCGCGCCAGGCTGCTGTCGCGGCCTACGGGTCGAAGGGCGCAAACCTCGCAGCCCTCTATCAACGCATCGATCCGGCTCTGCAGCTGGCCGGATTTCTGATCCCCATGCACTACCACGATGCCTTCATGAGGAGCCGTACCTGGCTGGTGGATCTGGGCGACGGGATCGAAACCTCCCACAGCTTCGCCGACACCGTTGACGCCTGGCTTGACGACCAAGCCTTCCTCGCCGACGGCGCGCTGAGCGCCTGACGGCGCTGGGCGGCGCCATCGAGACCAGCCCCTGCGACCCCGAGTTGGTCGACGCCATCGCCACCCAGATCGTCGAAACCTTCGGCGGCGACGGGATGATGGTGCGTTTTCGCAGCAGCAGCAACGCCGAGGACGCGCTGAACTTCAATGGGGCGGGCCTCTACTCGTCGACCAGCGTCTGCCTGGCCGACAGCCGTGACGACGACGAAGTCGGACCCAGCCGCTGCGATCCCGATCAAGCAAGCGAGCGCAGCATCTGCCGCGGCCTGACGCACGTCTGGGGATCGCTGTGGAACCTCAAGGCCTTCGAAGAGCGACAGTGGTACGGCATCGACCAGCGCCAGGTGCGCATGGGCATCCTCGTCAACGAGCGCAGCAAGGGCGAACTCGCCAACATCGTCGCCTTTTCCGGCAATCCCCAGCGCCGTGGCGACGACCGTTATTTGGTCAACGCCCAGGCGGGCGAACTCGACGTGGTGGCGGCACTGCCCGGCGTATGGCCCGAGAAGGACCTGCTGACGCTCGAGGGTGGCCAGGTGAGCGCCATCGAGCGGGCGCGGGGATCGACCGAATTGCCCAAAGGACAGTGGGTGCTCGACGACGCCCGCATCGAGGAACTCGGCAGCGCCCTCTTCGGAATCGTCGAAATCTTTCCCGTGGACGCGATGGTCTCACCCACGGCCACGGTGCTGCTCGACACCGAATGGAAAGTCCGGGCTGACGGTCGCCTGATCGTCAAGCAGGTGAGGCCCTTTCTTCGATGACGCGACGCATGGCGGCATAAGAGCTTACGATGAAACGAATACGGAACACGATTCAACAGACAGTCATCTTCGCCGCGCTTCTTTTGGGCTGCGGCGAAGGCCGGGACTCGGGCACCAATGGAGGCTCCGGCACTCCCTTGCCCGGCGCGACAACGAACGGGCAGACGGCACCGATGAGCAGCGACAGGAGTGGAACTGCGCTCGGCGGCACCGGCGGCATCGACAGCGCGACCTCCTCGGCGGGTGCGGGCGCCGGTGGGGGCGGCGCGGGAAGCACTGCGGACACGACTTTGGTGGGCGTTGATGCGGCCAGCTGCGGCACTGCACCGCAAGCGCCGAGCGGTCCCAGCCAGCTCAGCTGCAGCCCGCCGCCGGCCGGCGCCTGCGGGCAGTGCCAATGCGAAAAGTGCCCCGAACTGATGCAACTCTGCGGCCTCGACCCCGACTGCACCTGCATGGCCACCTGCGTCGCCAGCTCCGGCCTCGGCGCGGTCGATACCTGCCTCGACAGCTGCGGCGTCAGTGGCAGCCCGCCGGGATTTGCCAACCTGGTCAACTGCGTGGGTCCGGCGTGCCCCGACTCCGACGAATGCTCGAAGCCGGCGGGTTTCGCGCCTCCGCCCGACATCGTCGCCACGGGCAGCAGCGGCGGCGGCATAGGCAGCGGCGACCTGCCCGAGTGCAGCTTCGACGCCGGCCTCTACTTCGACCCCCTGGGCGAGGTTCTGCAGCTCGAGAGCGCCGACACGCAAGTCTGCGTGCGACTGGAGCGTCGCAACGACGGCGCGGGCACCATGGCCAACACCGCCTACACCCTGCTCGACATGAGGGTGGGACCGCTTGGAGAGGTGGTGCATATCGCCGAGCCCCACAATATCTGCTGGCACTCCAGCCACCACAACTTCGGTGACTGGGCCCACGCCTGGTCCGGCGCCCGCCACTACGACGTCAAAGTACATCAGAGCGACCACGGAGGCCCCCGCAGCTACGCCCTACTTAGCTACGAGCAGGGCCCGCTGGAGGCCAGTACATGCGCTCCGGCGAGCGAGGGTTTCTGCCCCGTGGGGGATGCCATTGAACTTTTTCCATTCAACCCATAGGCATGCTCTCCGCGCGGCAACGTCCGCGGTTTTGGACATACGGCAAGAACGGTGCTCAGCCTTCACGATGCTGCACGAAGCGCCGGAGGAAAGGATCGAGCTGAAACGCGGAAGCCTCTCGTAAGCTTTCGGACATTCTCCATTGCGCACATTGGGGCAGCCTGACGCCGAACACACACGCAGTCACGGGAGGTTGTCATGGTGGAAGTCCGTAATCGAAGTGTCGGAACACTGGCAGTGTGGGCGGCGTTGCTCGCGCTGGGCTGCTCCAGCGACGCAGAGCAGGAAGGAGTCGCTCCCTTCGCTCCACCGACCACGGAGATGCAGGCCATCTCCGCCGACCCGGCCGCCGGACCGGTGGCCGGACAGCCCGGGAGCACCACCCCTCCACAGACTGCAACGCCGTCGTCATCGACCCAAGACGACTCGATGCCCTCGGCCGCGAATACCGATGGCACCGAAGCGCCGCAGGATTCTCCATCGACGACGCCGGAGCAGCCGTCAACCGCGGCCACTGCGGACCCGACCGGCCGCATCCTACCGCCGGTCGACAGTGTGGATGCCGACGGCCCCTTCGCAGTCAGCATCGACGAAAACGCGGACAATAGCTGGGTGTTTCACCCCACGGACCTCGGCGCAGACGGAATGCGCCATCCCCTCTTCGTGTGGGGCACCGGAGCGGGTGCGGTCCCCTCGCAGTACGTCGATCACTTCAGCCGCATGGCCTCCCACGGCTTCGTGATCATCGCCCCCACGCCGGCGCAGCTCTCATCGGCTGACCTGGCCCAGGCGCTCGACTGGATCCTGGCTGAAAACGAGCGCATGGGCAGCCCGTACTATCAGAGCATCGACGTCGACCGCATCGGCATGGGGGGCCATTCGCAGGGCTCGGTTGCCACCTTCGATCTGGAAGCCACCGAGGACCGGCTGGTCACCACCATCCACATCGCCGGAGGGAGCTTCGACGGGCTCGGCTCCTCCAAAGTCAAAACACCGACCGCATACATCTGCGGCGAGACCGACTTCGCCCGCAGCAACTGCGAGCGAGACTTCATGAACGTGGGCGACCAGCCGACCTACTTCTCCATCCTGACGGGCGTCGACCATATCCAGTGCGCGCGTCAGGCCCTGCCGGGCATGATCGCGTGGCTGCGCTGGCACCTGGCGGGGGAGACCGAGCGCGCCGCCCAGTTCACCGGACCCGACGGCGAGTTCTTCAGCGGTATATGGGTCTCCCAGACCGCGAACTGGGCCTTCTGACACGCCCCCCAAGCGATCGGCGGCCCCCCCCCGCCCTGAGCGTCAGCTCCCCCATAGGTGCCAGGCGCCTACGGTGATGGCGAGGGCGATGGATGCCCGACACCTACCGGGGTGGCAGCGACCGTTCACCGACTGCTCCGGTGGGCCGCCCGGCGCTGCTACCCCGCATCGTCGTCGGCACCCGCGTCAAGACCGCCCCCATCGCCAGAAACCGCCATCTCGCTCGAGTCATTGGAGGTTGCTTGGGCCGCGCCCGCGCCTCCGGAGCCACCTGTTCCGCCGGAGCCGCCCGATGCCCCCGACCCGGTGACCACTCCACCACCGTTGGGATTGCCGAAACTGTCGAAGCCTGGCGACATCGAGGCCGGCAGGCCATTATCCCCCGGAGGCTCCGGCTGAGGCCCACCCACCAGCACGTCGCAGCCGCCCACCAGCCCCACGAACAGCAGCCGCGCCGAGCCCCGCGCCACCCTTTTGCGGAGCGTGCCCAGGCGAAATCTCAGACGTGGCTCAAAATGTGTCAAAGTGTGCCAAAATGTGCCGATCTGAGGGCACCGAAGCCCTCGCACCAACCTATTGCAAGCGCCATACCAACTGCGTGGCGCAGAACCACCTACAGTGTAGCCCGCCCCTGTGCTAAACTCGATCGGCTCCCGGTGGAGCGGTGGTGAGATCGTGAAGGCCGGACTCGAGGGCGACCGACGAGGCTCCCGGCCTCCGACGGCCATCGTGCCGACGCCGCCGGAGGCCGGCGTGTGAGGATGGATCAGAAGTCAAAACCCGCGACGGAAAACGGCCACGTCTACCGCCAGCGCTTCAGCGTGCCTTTCGAGTACGTGGTCTGCTTCACGAAGGGGGTTTTCGCCGCGGACAACCCGCTCCTCGCCCGCGTGCTGAGCGGCCAGGAGCCGGGCCGGCGCCACCGCGTGCTGTGCATCCTCGACCACGGGGTACACGCCGCCTGGCCCCAGCTCGACCAAGCCATCTGCGCGTACTTTCAAGCCCACAGCCACGCGTTGGACCTGGTGGCACCCCCCCTTGTCGTCACCGGAGGCGAGCTCGCCAAGCAGTCCACGGAGGTGGTCGACCGCGTGCACGCCGCGATTCGCCGTCACGGCATCGACCGCCATAGCTTCGTGCTCGGAGTGGGAGGCGGCGCCATGCTCGACGCCGTCGGATACGCCGCCGCCACTGCCCACCGCGGGGTGCGCCTTTTGCGCGTACCGACCACGGTGCTGGCACAAAACGACTCTGGCGTGGGCGTCAAGAGCGGCATTAACGCCCTGGGCACCAAGAACTTCCTGGGCAGCTTCGACCCGCCCTACGCCGTCATCAACGACCGCGACTTCCTTCAGACCCTCGCCCCCCGCGACCTGCGCGCCGGCCTCGCCGAGGCGGTGAAGGTCGCCCTGATTCGCGACGCCAGCTTCTTCGAGTGGCTCGAAGCCCAGCGCGACGAACTCGCGCGCTTCACCCCCCAGGCCATGGCCACCATGATCCGACGCGCCGCCGAGATTCACATGGCCCACATCGCCGGCAGCGGCGATCCCTTCGAGCGCGGCAGCGCCCGCCCGCTGGACTTCGGGCACTGGGCCGCCCACAAGCTCGAGGCCCTCAGCGATCACGACTTGCGCCACGGTGAAGCCGTCGCCATCGGCATCGCCCTCGATTGCCGCTACGCCGCCGACGCCGGCCTGCTTTCCCAAGACGCCCAGCTGCGCGTCTGCGATTTGCTCGAGGATCTGGGCTTCCGCCTGTGGCATCCAGCCCTGACCGAAGTCGAAGCCGACGGCCGTCGGGCGCTGCTGTCGGGTCTCGAGGAGTTCCGCGAACACCTCGGCGGCGTGCTGACGGTCACGCTGCTCTCCGAAATCGGCCGCGGCGTGGAAGTCCATACCATCGACCCCGACGGCGTACTGCGCGCCATCGACTGGCTTGAAGGCCGCGACGCCGAGCGGGACGCGGCCCAATGAAGCTGCCCGACGGCAGCCACCTCACCTATTGCACGAACATCCACCCCGGCGAGGGCCTGGCCCAGGTGCGCGACGCGCTCGAGCGGCACGTGCGCGCCGTCAAACGAAGCGTCTGCCCCGACGCCCCCTTCGGCGTGGGCCTGCGACTGTCGGCCCGCGCCGCCGGCGAGTTGCTCGAGGGATCGGCCCTGACCGATCTGAAGAACTTCCTCGAGCACGCGGGGCTCTACGTCTTCACCATCAACGGCTTCCCCTACGGCCCATTCCACGGAACGCCGGTCAAGGCCGAAGTCTACCTGCCCGACTGGCGCAGCCCCGAGCGCCTTCACTACACGGGGCAGCTCGCGAAGGTCCTGGCCACGCTTTTGCCCCAGGGGCTCGAGGGCAGCATCAGCACCGTACCGGTCGGCTTCAAGGCCGAGTTCCTCGATCCCACCGAGGTCACCCGCGCCGCCGACAACCTGATCGCAGCCGCCGGCGACTTGCACAATCTCGAACGAGAAAGCGGCCGCCGCATCACGCTGGCGCTCGAGCCCGAACCCTGCTGCCACCTGGAAACCATCGACGAGGCGGTGGCCTTTTTCACACAGGTGCTGCGCAGCGAGCGCGCCATCTCCCGCATGGCCGAGCACTGCGGCATCACCCGCAACCAGGCGGCAACCGCCGTGCAACGCCACCTGGGCCTCTGCCTCGACACCTGCCACGCCGCCGTCGAATACGAGGACCCCGCCGACCTACTCGCGCAGCTCGACGCAGCCGCCATCCGCATCGCAAAAGTGCAACTCAGCAGCGGCCTGCGCATCCCGAAAGTCGACGCGCAGGCCCTCACCGCGCTTTCGCCCTACGCCGACACCACCTACCTGCACCAGGTGGTCGAGCGCCGCGACGGACTGCTCCGGCGCTTCACCGACCTGCCCGAGGCCTTTGCAGCCCACGCCGCCCGGGCCGATGGGCAGTCCCCCGAGTGGCGCGTGCACGTGCATGTGCCGGTCTTCCTCGAAACCCTGCCCCACTTTGGGACCACCCAGAACTTCCTCTGCGCCATCCTCGACGCCCAGATGCGCCAAAAACTCTGCGACCACCTCGAGGTCGAGACCTACACCTTCGACGTTCTCCCTTCCGAAGCGCGCTGCGTCGACGTCGACAGCGCCATTGCGCGCGAGCTCTCCTTTTGCCTGTCGCGCTTGCAAGCCACCGGGGGCTAGGGCAGAAGTCGGGCCGTGAGACCGATCACGGCGCTGCGGCTCGGTCGCGTATCGAACCTCCCCACGACCTGGACCAACGTCCTGGCGGGCGTGGCGCTATCGGGTCAAGCAGCCGAACCGAGCCTGATCGCCGGCCTGTGCGCCGCCGTCTCGCTTTTCTACGTCGGCGGCATGTATCTCAACGACGCCTTCGACCGTCACATCGACGCCGTCGAACGCCCCGAGCGCCCCATTCCCTCGGGCGAAGTGAGCGCCACGACCGTCTTCACTCTGGGCTTTGGCATGCTCGCAGCAGGCTTGGTCACCGTCGCCGCGCTCACGCTGCTCCACGCCAGCGAGCGCGATTTCGCCCCCTTCGCAGCAGCCATCGCCCTGTGCGCCGCCATCGTCTTCTACGACGCCTACCACAAAGAAAATCCCCTGAGCCCGCTGGTGATGGGCATCAACCGCGTGCTGGTCTACCTGCTCGCCGCCCTCAGCTGCGGTGGCTCCACGGTGCTGCAGCACGGTCCGCTGCTCTTCGGCTGCGGCGCCCTGCTCTGCTACCTGATGGGCCTGACCTACGTGGCCAAACAGGAAACCCTGTCGCGCCTGAAGAACACCTGGCCCGTCGCCCTGCTCACACTGCCCTTCACCCACCTCGAGGCCCTCGCCACGCCGGAAGGCGCGCTTGTCTACGCGCTGGGCCTCGGCTGGGTCCTCTACGCCCTCAGCTCGCTCTTCGTCGAGAGCCGCCGCAACATCGGCCGAGCCGTCGCCCAGATGATCGCGGGTATCTCCCTGGTGGACGCCATCCTGGTCGCCGGCCAAGGCGCCACCACGCTGGCCTTGGCCTGCGCGGCCGGCTTCGCGCTCACGCGCCTGAGTCAGCGCTACGTGCCGGGGACGTAATCGACAGCTCGAGCTTTCCGAGCGCACCGTAGTCAATTTCGAAAGCATCGCCGGGCCGCACGCTGACGGGGTCGATCAGCGAGCCGCACAGCACCCACTCGCCAGCGCGCAGCACTTGGCCATGCCGCTCGAGCAGCTGGCTGGCGCGCAAGAGAATCGACGCCGGCTCCTCGATGCGCAGTGCTGCATCGGGACCTCGAACCACCTCACCGTTGCGGATCACAGTGGGCTCCTGTGGCCCCAACGGCACAAAGCTCTCGCGCGGCTCCCCGACGACGAAACCCGCGTGGAAAAAGCTGTGGGCCACAATGTCCGAAAGCGACCCCGAAGGCAGACTGTAGTCGACCAACTCGATGGCAGCCACCACGGCGGCGATGGCCGCACGCGCGAAATCCAGCGTCGCTCCGGCCACCACATCAACTCCGAGCTTCAATGCGAGTTCGGCCTCCAGTTTGATCTTGCGACCTTCGACGATGTTGTAGGGCGTCGCCACCGGCAAGCGGCAGGACTCAGCAAGGGCGCCGAGCAGCCAACCGTCGAGCCCGAAATGCCTCTGCACGGCCGCCACGTTGAATGCGACCTTCCACCCGGCCCGAGGCCCACCGCGCGACAGCTGCGCCGCCATGCCAGCCGCCACCGCAGCGTCGACCCCATCTGCCAACCCCTTGCGTTCCACGCCGCCAACGCTACCACATCCCTTTGTCCGACGCACCGCCGTCAGAAGTCACAGCAGCGCGGCACGCTCGTACTCGAGAGCGGTCAACGGCAGGCTCTTGACGAAAACGGGCGCGCCGTCGATGCGCACCACGCGATTGGTACCCCAGCCTTCGCGGATGTTGCCGGCGGCCTTCAGCACCGCCCGCAGCGCGTGATCGTCCATCGCCTGCAGTCGCGACGCCCGCCTCAGGTGCCGTTCGCGCCTTGCCTCGCCCTCGTCCCCGTGCCCGCTCATCGCGGCACATCCGCACCGAACAAATGCCTTAGCACCAGCGCCTTGAAGTCCGTCGGCTCGACGGGGCCGATGCCGTCGAGCAGGTCCGGTTCGCTGGTGATCAGCACGGGACCCTGATCGGGGCGGTCGGTGGGGCGTCCGTGGCTACCTTTGACCAGGCTTGCGTCGAGGCCGATGACGTCCATCATCATGCGGAAGCCCAGACCCTTCTTGAGAAGACGCCAGCCGATTTTCAGCATGGGCAGCGCGATTTCCGGGTCGACGAACATTTCGACAGGGTCGTAGCCGGGCTTTCGGTGGATGTCGACGCAGCGTGCAAAGTCCGGAGCCCGTGCGTCGTCGAGCCAGTAGTAATAGGTGAACCAGCGGTCGGCACGGCTGAGCGCCACCAGCTCCCCCGAGCGTGCGTGGTCGAGCCCTCGCTCCCGCTTACCTTCCATGTCGAGCACCGCCTCGACGCCATCGAGCTTCTCGAGCAGTGCCTTGACCTCGGGCACGCGCGCCGGATCAGCGACGTAGACGTGGGCCAGCTGGTGGTCGCTGACGGCAAAGGCGGCCGAGGCACCCGGATCGAGCAGCTCGCGCCCCAGCTCTTCGCGCACGCGGATGAGTCCCGCCTCACGCAAGGCCCGGTTGATGTGCACCGGGCCCGTGACGTCGGTGATGCCGTACTCGGAGCAGACGATGACGCGCGTTCCGTCGCGCTGCACGTGCTCGATCAACTCACCGCAGACGGCGTCGATTTCCCGCAGGTGCCTGGCGATGGCGGGACTGCTGGGCCCGAACTTCTGCAAGCAGTAGTCCAGGTGGGGCAGATAGACCAGCGTCAGCTCGGGCCGATCCTGGTCATAGACGATACGAGCGGCATCGCCGATCCAGCGGCTCGAGACGATGTCGGCGTTGGGACCCCAGAAGTTGAAGAGCGGGAATTGCCCCAGCTTTTGCTGAAGCTGATCGCGGAGCTCGGGCGGCTCCGAGTAGATGTCGGGAAGCTTGCGACCGTCGGCCGGGTACATGGGTCGCGGCGTCACCGCGATGTCGGCGCTGGAGTACATGTTGTACCACCAGAAGAGCTTGGCGCACTTGAGTTCCGGGTCGTGACGCCGCGCCGCCTCCCAGATTTTTTCGCCGTCGACGAGACGGTTACTCTGGCGCCACAGCCAAACTTCGCTCAGGTCGCGAAAGTACCAGCCGTTGGCCACGATGCCGTGGTCCCGGGGCAACAGCCCGGTCAAGAGCGTCGACTGGGCCGAGCAGGTGACCGCCGGCACGATCGCCCCCAACGGCCGCATCGCCCCTTGCTGGGCCAGGCGCTGCAGGTTGGGGGTGTCCTCCCCGATCAAAGCCGGCGTCAGCCCGACGACGTCGAGGACGAGGGTTCGGTGGGTCTTTGTCATCGCCGTATGAGGGCCCGTGTCGAGCGCTTGGAAAAAGGTCGTGTCAGGAGTCGACCACGGGTGACTGCCCGCGCAACACGGAGTTGCCCTCGAAGAGGTCGCGCTGGTCGATCTTCAGCAGCTCCGAATCCTCACCCATGTCGAGCCGCCCGCTCTGACCAAAGAAGGCGATGGGATTGCGCCATACGATGGTCTCGATGACATCTTCGGCGATGCCCGCCTGGCGCATGGCCTCGACGGTCTTGGGAACCTTCAGGGCGTCGGCCACGCCCCAGTCGGCCGCGCTGTTGACGATGATGCGCTCGGGCCCGTACTTCTTCACCAGCGCCGCCATGCGCGTCTCGTCCATCTTGGTGTTTGGATAGATGGAGTGGCCGGCGAAGCAGCCTGTTTCGAGCACCAGCGGCAGCGTCTCTTCGTTGTTATGGTCGATGAGCACGCGATGCTCGGGAAAGCCCATCTCCCGCACCACCTCGATGGTGCGCTCGGTGCCGCGCTTTTTGTCGCGGTGGGGCGTGTGCACCAGCACCGGCAAGTCAAAATCGCGCGCCAGCTCGATCTGCTCGCGAAAGATGGCATCCTCGACTTCGGTCATGTCGTCGTAGCCAATTTCACCCACCGCCACCACGCCATCTTTTTCCAGATAGCGCGGCAGCAGGTCCAACACGCCGCGGGCGATCTTGGGGTTATTGGCCTCCTTGGGATTGAGCGCCATGGTCGAGAAGTGCCGAATCCCAAACTGACTGGCGCGAAAACGCTCCCAGCCGGTGAGCGACAGGAAATAGTCCTCAAAGGATCCGACGTGGGTACGCGGCTGTCCCAACCAAAAGGCCGGTTCGACCACGGCAACAACACCCGCCCGGGCCATCGCCTCGTAATCGTCGGTGGTCCGCGAGGTCATGTGAATGTGGGGGTCGAAGAGCTTCATGTCGTCGATTCCTCGATGCGAGCGATGTCGGAAGGAATGCTGCGGCCAGCCGCTCGCCGCTCGGCGCCGTAGTCGCGCACCATGCGCCGCAGCTCGTCGTTGTTGCGCTGCCGCCAGCCATGGACGCGCGCGAGCGGCACTTCCGTAAATAGCACCTTGACGATCATCTGGTTGAACGCGAGTTCGGAGAAGTGTGCCGCGGCAAAGGGGTTGTCGCAGGCGACGGCCTCGAAGACTTCCTGCACGTGGCTGCGGCAGGCTTCGACCGCAAGCTCCGTGAAGCGCTCGGGTGCGGGCAAAAGCGACAGGCTGCGCAGCACGGCAACCCGCTCCCCGGTGTCGCCCTTTTCGAATGCCTCGGCTACCAGCTCAACGACGGCTTCGGGGTCGAGCACGGCATGGGCCCTGAGCAAGAGCGCCGCGCGAACGAGGGCTGGCAGTCCGTGGCGTTCGGACTCGATGAGCCCCAGGCCAGCGAGGCTTTCGCGCTCGGCCTCCGAGAGCGAAAGCGCTTTACGCCCAAAACGGCGCCCTGCACCCGCGAAAAGCCCGAAGAAGGCGCCCCGGGCCAGCGGCGTGCCCGCGCTGGGCAGTTTTGACTCCAGGCGCTCGACCTCAAGCGCCTCGCCATGGGCCCGCACCACGCTGAGCAACCGCTCGGCGGCCTCCGTTGTCGGGATCTCGCGCTCCATCGCCTTCGGATCTAAATGACCCACCGCGATTGAGCAATGCACCCGAGGCAGGTGACCCGCCGCTTCCGGAGCCGAGCGCCCCTCACAGCCGCCAAATCGGCTCCCGGGGCCGCGGATCCGGCCTTCCCAGCGCGTAGCCCTGGCCGAAGTGGCAACCGCAGTCGCGCACCGACTGGACCTCAGCCCAGGTCTCGAGTCCTTCGGCCACCACCCGGGCGCCCAGGTCGACACACATGCGCACCACCGATGCAACCAGCGTGCGCTGGCGGGCATTTCGGTCGAGATCGGTGACCAGGCTGCGATCGAGCTTCACCACCGATGGTTCGAGATCGGCGATGCGCTTGAGATTCGAGTATCCGGCGCCCAAATCGTCGACCACCAGGTGCACGCCGCCGCGGGCGCGGATCTCGCTGAGCACCGAGGAGCAAAGATCGTAGTGCGTGAAGGGAACCGACTCGGTGACTTCCACGTAGACGTCGTCGTCGTGGGAGTACATGGGGTCGTCCGGCTGGATCACGTAGCGATCGGCGAGTTCGGCCGGATGCACGTTGACGAAGAGCGGAATGCCCGGGCAACCGTTGGAAGCGATGGTGCGCAAGGTGCGCCCGAGTGCGCCGCAAAACTGCTCGTCGGCGGCGCGTCGAAAGAGCACTTCCGGGTTGGTCAGGCCGGGTGTTCTGCACCGCGCAAGCACTTCATATGCGAAGCTGCGCCCGGTCACCAGATCCACGATCGGCTGAAACACACAGCTGAGTTCGCTGATGGCGATGCCGCCCACAGTCTGCGACTCCTGCACCGAGGGAGGCAAGGACCTGCCCGCCACGCCGACCGGCTGCGACTGTGCGCGCCGGTTGCTTTCGATGTGACTCGGCCGCGGGGGCGCCGACACAGGAGCGCCCGGTGGGGCGACCGACCACACGCCATTGACAGAATCCCGCCTCTTTTGGGACGCCATTTGAAACCAACCGTGACCGTCCACCGTAACCTGCGGCGCATCGACTGTAAACGAGTTCTTCCTGACCGTATGGTGGAGCGCAACGCGAACTCTTGCGAAGCGCTAACGAACCGAGCAACTGCGCTGCAAGCGCTGCCGCAGCCGCCGCTGGCGATCGCCGAGCCAACGCGCATCGGGCTCAGCCGCAAAGGGCTCGAGGTCGTCCACCACATCGTAGAGCGGCCTATGCTCCTGCTGTAGCGCCTCGCAATTGCGCCGCTCCAACTCCCCCATGATCAACAGGAATGCATCGACGCTGAAGGCGTGGGTGTCGTGCATCAGCACGATGCCTCCGCGATCGCCATCGCGACGTTCGTTGCGCGCCAGCACCTTGAAGAAGGTCTCCTCAATCGCCTGCGGCGGCCGCTCCACCCAGTCGGCCAACCCGATATTCCACAGCACGTTGCTGTAGCCGCGCTCTCGCAACATGCCGCGCAGGGCGCGGTTGCTGGAACCGAAAGGCGGTCGAAACAGCAGACTCTGGCGACCGAATGCATGCTCGAAGGCGGCGTGGTTTCGCGCGAGCTGCTCGCGCAGGGCCGGCGGCGCAAGCCGCGCCATGCGTTGGTGGTCGAAGGAGTGGCTGCCGATGGCGTGCCCGCGCCTGGCCACCTCGCGCGCCAGTTCGACAGCCCGGGCATTGCGCCGCTCGCCGCTAAGGAAACGACTGGCGGAAAAGAAAAAGGTCGCCTTCACGCCGGCCGCATCGAGGGCATCGAGCAAGCGCGGCGTTTGCACCGGGTCGGGACCGTCGTCGAAGGTGAAGTGCAAGAGCGGATGGCGCGTATGCCCCGAGAGCTCCGGCGGCAAAGCCAGGCCTTCGCCGAATTGACGGGCGCGCGGTTCGGCCACCCGCACCGACTTGGCCGCGACGACCGCCAGCGGCTCGGCCCGCGTCGCCAGCGCGCAAAGCAGCGTCGCCAGGCAGCACAGGGCGGAGAAAATCGCGAAAGCACGCGCGGACATGCCTTTGCGATCGTAGCGCAGGCCCGCCCCGTGCGCGAAGTTTCAACCGGCCGGTGCCACTCGCGGCTCAGGAACCCACACCCACCGCGCGCAGATCATTCCAGCGGCGGCGGTAGCTGGGCAGCTTGCGACCGATGCGCGCGTGGCGCGTCAGCATGTCCTCGCCCGGCACGTGATTCTTGGACAGCAGCGTGTGGATGCGCTTGTGGTGGCGCTGTAGGTAGTCCAGGAATTCGTCGGGCTCGAAGAAGGCGATGCCCACCTCGTCGGCGTTGACCTCACAGCCGGTCTCGTCATAGTCGCGGCAGATCTGCGGGCGCTGCTCGTAAATGGCGCAGCCGTTGTCCTCGCGCAGGTGGCGACAGCGGGTTTCGATCTGCAGCAGCCAATCGTCGTCCTCGACGTAGACGCAGGCGCCCTTGTGGTAGAGGAACCACAGGATCTCGCTGGCGCCGCGTACCGACGTGGGCCCATCGATCTCCACCGCCAGATAGGTGCAGCACAGGCCACAACTCAGGCACGGCAGCTGCGTGCGCTCATCGGCCAGCACCGGCAGGGTTTTGCTGCCATTGCCGTTCTTGAGCGCAGCGCCGCGGGCAGCTCCATTGCTGCGAGCACGGGTCGCGGCCCGGCCGTTGCTCTTGCCGTCGCTTTTCGCAACGCCCGCCTGTCGAGATGATTTGGCCATCGTCACCTACCGTCGCGGCGTTCGCACGCCCTGCCCGCCGCATCGCTGGAGTCGTCGAAGACCCGATCCCATGCCGGAACTCGCGATGAACGCAATGGGCACATCGCCGCGTTCGCACGCCTTCGACCGGTTAATGCGTCAGTCGTCCTCGATCCGCAACAGCCGATGGGCGCTTTCTTCGACAGCGCCGAGATCGAGTTCGACGCCCACATCCACGAGCGTCGTAAGCCCCAACGCGCCGGCTAAAAGCCACGCGGCGATCAGCTCTGGCGCGATCGCCACACCCACGCGCTGGGCCTTTTGATCGCCCTCGGCGATCACGGTGAGCCGTGAAAGGGCGAGTTCGAAGAGATCGCGCATGCGCGCGCGCATCACGTCGGAGCGCTGCGCGCCGCGGGTCATTAGCTGCTGCACCAGCCCGCGCCGCCCCATCAGCGGCACCGTGCCCGCCGCCGCGGCCCCGAGAAAGCGCCCGATCACATCGGTGACGCCGCCGGGCGCCTCGCCGGTGCCCACCACCGACTCGACGAAGTCCAGAAGCACGCGATCGATGACCGCCAGCAGAAAATCATCGCGATCGCGGAAGTGCACGTAGAAGGCGCCGCGCGTGAAGCCCGCGCGCGCGCAGATCGCATCCAGGCTCGGCAGGTCCACGCCCTCCTCGGAAAAGAGGGCGATGCCCGCAGCGATCAGCGCTTCGCGGGTCTCGCGCTTCAGGTCCTTACGGCTCTTGCCCTTGCCGTCCGCCATCGCCTTTGCTTACCGCGGATCGCCCTCGAATGCGCGGGGCCTCGCGCGGGTCCTCGAATTGACGAATATTCCGGGTTACTTGCAGCGAATGCTACCACCGATGGACACGCCAACGCCCGAGCCGCGAGAGAAGCCGCGGCGCCGGTGGCTACTGTGGGCCACGCTGGCGATCGTCACCCTCCTGGGCGCCTGGCTGCTGCTGCAGCCCGAGGGCCTGCGACGGCTGGCCGTGGCCGGTCTCTCCGACGACTACCGTCCCGATCCCGCCAACCTGGAGCAGGCGGTGGCCGCCGCGGCCGCCGCCCGCGGTAAGCACGCCCTCGACATCTCCCTCGAGTCGGTGGCGACCGGCATCGCCCAGCCCACCGACCTGGTTTTTGTTCCATCGGCGCCGGGACAGGCGATCGTCCTGGAGCGCGGGGGCACCGCCCGCTGGCTCAAACCCGAGTCGGGACGGCACGGCCGCTTGCTGCACATCGACGTGCTGACGGTCTCCGAACAGGGTCTGCTCGGCATCGCCCTGCACCCGCGCTTCGCCGACAACGGCCGCTTTTTCCTGAACTACGTGGCCGCGCGCGAAGGCGAGCACCGCAGCGTGATCGAGGCCTGGCAGCTCTCCGATCCCCGCGACCCAAGCCGCGCCACGGCCAAGCCCCAGGGCGTGCTGCTGGAGGTGACCCAGCCCTACCAAAACCACAACGCCGGCCAGCTGGCCTTCGGCCCCGACGGCTACCTCTACGTGGGCTTTGGCGACGGCGGCTTCCGCGACGACCCCGAGGGTCACGGGCAAAACCTCAAGAGCTTGAAAGGTGCCATGCTGCGCATCGACGTCGATCGCAAAGGCCCCGAGGGAACACCCTACGCGATCCCCGCCGACAATCCCTTCGTCGGCAAGCCCGACGTACGCCCCGAGATCTGGGCCTACGGTCTGCGCAATCCCTGGCGCTACAGCTTCGACGATCGCGGGCGCCTGGTGGTGGCCGATGTGGGCCAGGACACATGGGAGGAAGTGGACCTGGTGCAGGCCGGCGATAACCTCGGTTGGGTGCTCAAGGAAGGCTTTAGCTGCTTCGGCGAAGGCAAGGCCGCGTGCGAGAAGCCAGGGCTGGTCGATCCCGTCTTCGTCTACGGGCGCAGCGACGGCAGCTCGATCACCGGCGGCCACGTCTACAAAGGGAGCGCCATCCCCGCCCTGCGCGGCCGCTACGTCTTTGGCGACTTCGTCAGCGGCCGCATCTTCGCCATCCGGCTGCCCGACGATCGCCGAACGCGCGTGCGCGAGCGCCTGGAGTTGGGCAAGTGGCCGCTGATGATCAGCGCCTTCGCGCGCGACCCCGAGGGCGAACTCTTCTTGGCCGCCTACGCGCGCGGCGAGATCTACAAGATGCGGCCGCCCAAATCGCTCAAGCGCTCGACCGCACCCTGAGCGCCCCGGACGCCCGAGGAACCGAGACGCTTGAGCGCGCTTTCCGCGGCGAAGTAGCCGCACAGCCCGTGCACGCCGCCGGCCGGGGGCGTCGCCGCCGAGCACAGAAAGATCTTGGGATTGGGCGTGCTATAGGGGTCGAGGCGCGCGACCGGACGCGTGAAGAGCTGGAAGAGGTCGGCGACGCCGCCGGCGATCACCCCGCCCACGAAGGCCGGATTGTAGCGCTCGAAGTCGCCGGGGCTGTGCACGTGGCGGGCCAGGATGCAATCGCGGAAACCGGGCGCGAAGCGCTCGATCTGGGTTTCGATGCGATCGCTGACGTCGAGCTGCGAGGCGTGGGGCACATGGCAATAGGCGTAGCCCGTGTGGCGACCCTCGGGGGCGCGACTCGGATCGAAGTGGCTTTGCTGGGCCACCAGCACGAAGGGCTGCTCGGCGTGCTCACCGCGGTAGGCGGCGGCCTCGGAGGCGGCGATGGCGTCGAGGGTGCCACCCAGGTGCACGGTGGAGGCCTGGGCGCAGGCCGGGTCGCGCCAGGGGATCGGCTGCGACAGCGCCCAGTCGAGTTTGAAGACGGCCGGGCCATAGCGATAGCGCGCCAGGCGCCGCCTGTAGGCTTCCGGGAGTTCGGCGCCGGCGATGGAGCTCAGCTGCCGCGGCGCCACGTCGAAGAGATAGACCCGGGCCGGCGGCAGCTCGGCGAAATCGCGCACCATCACGCCGGTCTCGATCTGCCCGCCCAGGCTTCGCAGGTAGCTCGCCATGGCCTCGGCCAGCTTGCCCGAGCCACCGGCGATCACGGGCCAGTCGCAGAGGTGCCCGCTGAGGGCGAAGAGCAGGCCGACGGCGCCGGTGCCCATGGTGGTCAGGGGCAGGATCGAGTGGGCGGCGCAGCCGGCGATCAGCGCCCGGGCCCGCTCCTTGCGAAAGAGCCCGCGCGAAAGGCGCCGCGCCGAGCGCAGCCCGTAGAAGCCGAAGCGCGCCATGGCCAACGGATGGCGCGGCAGCCGCAGGGGCCCCATCAGGTCCGACAGGAGCGGACGGCCCAGACGCACGAAGGGCTCCATCAGGCGCAGGTAGCGGGGGCCATCGAGGCCGAGGCCGGCCGCCGTCTGCTCCAGGTCGCGCCCCAGCAGCACGGCGTCGCCGTCGTCGAGGGGATGGGCCACCGACAGCGGTGGGTGCACGAACTTCAGGCCGTGCTCCGCGAGCGGCAGCGTCGACAGAAAGGGCGACAGCTCGCCCAGCGGATGCACCGAGGAGCAGACGTCGTGCACGAAGCCCGGCAGCGTCAGCTCGGCGCTGCGCATGCCTCCGCCCACCTCGTCGTGGCCCTCCAGCACGCGCACCGAGTGGCCGGCGCGCGCCAGGTGGATGGCGGCGGCCAGGCCATTGGGCCCAGAGCCGACGACGACCGCGTCGAGCGGCTCGGATTCAGTGGCTGCACGCACCATCGCGCCCGCAGTATGCTGATCGATGCGCCCGCGGTCACCTGCCGCCAGCGTTCTGCCCGATGGAAAGGCGATGACGACACGCAGCCCACTGCCCCCCGCCGAGGCGGTCTTGAAGTTTCTGCGCTCGGTCGGCAACAGCAGCGAAGCCGAGTTCTACCTGGATCTCTTTCGCTCCTGGGCCCCTGAGCGCTTCGCCGCGATTGCGGTCCTGGCCGCGGCCATGGATCACGGCAGCGAGGGCGTGGCGCTGGATCTGCGCTTTTTGCACCAGCTGGGGCTAACTCCGCTGGTGGTTCTGGGCCTCTACGATCCGGCCCGCAGCGACGAGCACGGCCGCCGCCTGGTGGAGCTTTCGCAACAGGCGGGCATCGCCACCGAAGTCCTCGAGGGTGACGCCAGCGCCGCGCGCATCGCCGCCTGCGCCAGCCGCGGCCAGATCCCGATCCTTTCGCTGCGCGGCGACGATCACAGCGCACGCCTTGGCCAACTGGCCGAGCGACTGGCCGCCCTCTCCACCCACAAACTGATCCTGCTCAGGCCCCAGGGCGGCATCCGCCGTGCCGGCGAACGCCTGAGCGTGGTCAACCTCAGCACCCAGTACGAAGCCCTGCACCAAGCCGCAGCCCTCGATGCCGGCGACCTCGCGCTGCTCGAGGACAGCCGGCGTTTGATCTTCGAGCTGCTGCCCGCAGCCCCGATGATCTCGCTGACCTCCCCGCTGAACCTCATGCGCGAGCTGTTCACGGTCAAGGGCGCCGGTACCCTGCTGCGACGCGGCGCCGTGGTCGAGCGCCACCGAGGCTACGACGGCGTCGACACAGGGCGGCTGCGGGTGCTGCTCGAAGCCAGCTTCGGGCGCCCGCTGCGCGCGGACTTCTTCGAGCGGCCGGTTCAACACGTCTATCTGGAGCGCGACTACCGCGGCGCCGCGCTCGTCGCCGACACCGAGCACGGCGCCTACCTCGACAAGTTCGCCGTCACGCGCCAGGCCCAGGGCGAGGGCATCGGCCAGGATCTGTGGTCGGCGTTGACCGGTGATCACCCGGCCCTTCTGTGGCGCGCCCGCAGCGACAATCCCATCCGCAGCTGGTACGAACGCCACTGTCAGGGTCGCTACGACGCAGGCGCCTGGACCGTTTTCGTGCGCGGCATCGACAGCGATCGCATGGGCTCGGCCGTGCGCTACGCGCTTTCGCGCCCCGAAGACTTCGCCCCCGCCGCTTCTTCACCCGCTGCACGCGCTCCCGACCCGGCAGCGCCCAACCGCCGCTCGGAAAGCACATAGAGGGGCCGCCCCTTGGTCTCCTCCAGCACCTGCCCCAGGTACTCGCCGAGCACCCCCAGGGTCAGAAGCTGCACACCCGACAGAAACGACACCAGCACCGCCAGCGAGGTCCAACCGCGGATCACCTGATGGAAGACCAGGTTCATCGAAAGCGCGTAGACGCCAAAACCGAAAGCCAAGAGCGAAACACTCAGCCCCAGGTAGGTCGCCAGCCGGAGCGGCACGCGCGAAAAGCTGAGCACGGCCGAAAGCGCCAACACCAGCATGGCGCGCAGCGAATAATGGCTTTGACCGGCGGCGCGCGCGTCCTCGGCATAGGGCACCTGGGCGCTTTCGAAACCAACCCAGGCGTACATGCCGCGCAGGAAGCGGCTTTGCTCGCGCATGGCGCAGACGGCCTCGACCACCTTGCGGTCGAGCAGCCGGAAGTCGGGCGAGTCCAGCGTCAGCGACACCGGCGAGATCACATTCAACAGTCGGTAGAAGAGCTTTGAACTCAGGCGTTTGAAGCCGCCCACGTCGGCCGTACGCGCGCGAATGGCCGAGACCAGCTCGGCGCCCCCCTCCCAGGCCGCCAAAAGCTCGGGCAGCTTTTCCGGCGGGTGCTGCAGGTCGGCGTCGATGGTGATGACGGCGTCGGCGTCGGCCTGATCGAGACCCGCGGTCAGCGCCGCCTGATGGCCAAAGTTACGTGCGAAGCGCAAAAGCGAGATGCGCGGGTCGCGATCGATCAACTCCCCGATCACGCGGCGGGTGCCGTCGGTGGAGCCATCGTCGACAAAGATGACGCGCACCTCGTAGTCGAGCGCGTCGATCACGGGTTGCAGCCGCTCGTAGAAGCGCGGTAGGCAGGCCTCCTCGTTGAAGGCGGGCACGACGATGTCGATGGACTTCAAAACGCAGCCTGAATGAAGGCTTCCCAGATACCACAGCCCCGATCATTGATGAAGGAACTGGCGCGATGAGCCCCGCGACCCAGGGTTGGTTTGCGGCCCACGCCCGCGTCGGCTTGCTGCTCGGGCTTGTGGTCGCCTTTCCCCTTCAGCTCTTGCTCGCCCTGGGCGTGGGCGGCGCCGAGCTCGATCGCGGCGGGCGCTGGCACTACGCGGTGCTGGCGGTGCTGGCCGCAGCCGCGCCGCTCTTGCTTTCGCTTGCGCTGGCGACGCTGACGGCCCTGCCCCAGGCCTCGGCGCTGGGGCGGCGGCTTGCGATCCTCTTCGATGCGGCCCTGCTCTCCGCCTGGTCCGTCTTCCACGCCGGCGCCACCGCGGTGCGCTTGCTGGCCGGCGACTATCCCTCGGTCGCAGCCTATCAAATGCTGCTGGCCAGTCCCGTGCAGCTCCTGAGCGAGGCCCTCGACGGTTATGCCCTGGTGATGGCGCTGCTTTTGGGTGGCGCCACCGTGGTCTTCGCACTCAGCGCCCGCGGCCTGGCCCAGGGCGGCATGCCCCGACAGCTTGCCGCGCTCGGCAAGCTCTGGCTGCTGCCGGCGCCGCTCCTTTTGGCCGCCTCCGTCGCGGCACTGTGGTTGCCGGCGCGCACGCTGCGCCAGGGCACCGCCGAGACGAGCCTCGTATCTGCACTACTCGACGACGACTTGCTGCACCCCACCCAGCGCGATGCGAACACCGCCGCCGCGGCCGGCGGTGCCGACAGCGGCCTATTGCGCTCGGCCGGCGCCCGCTGGTCGCGGCTCGCGCGCCACGCGGGCGGCCCGCGCCCCAACTTTCTGTTGATCGTGCTCGAGAGCGTGCCCTTCGACCACCTGGGCTACGCGGGCTACGGGCGCGAGGTTTCGCCCCACATCGACGCGCTGGCGGCCGCCGGCATGCGCATGGAGCGGGTCTGGAGCGTGGCCACGCAGTCGAACTACGCCCAGATGGCGATTCTCTCCTCGCTGCATCCGCGGCGACGCCAGCATCTGGACGTCTACGAGCGCCTCGACTACCCGCGCGTGCTGCCCCACGACGTCTTTCAGCCCCTGGGCTACGCGACGGCCACCATTTCCAGCCAAACCGAAGCCTGGCAGGGCATGCGGCGCTTCCAGGACACGGGCACGCCCACGCTCTTCCACGACGCCACAGACCACCCCGGCCCCCACATCGGCAGCGGCCTCGAGCGCAAGCTGCCCGACCACCTGACGACCGACCGCGTGCTGTCATGGCTCGACTCGGTCACCGGCCAGCCCTTCGCCCTCTACGTCAACTTCCAGCGAACCCACTTCCCCTACGCCTTACCCGAGGGTCAAGACGCGCCCTACCAGCCGGCCGATCCGGACGAAGACAGCTTCGGCTTTTTGAGCTACCCGGAGGCGCTGCGCGAGACAGCCGTCAACCGCTACGACAACGCCCTGCGCTACGTCGATGCCCAGATCGGGCGCATCACCGCGGCCCTGCGCCAGCGCCGCCAGCTCGACAACACCCTGATCGTCGTGACCGCCGACCACGGCGAACTCTTTCACGAGCACGGCCATGTCACCCACGGCAAGAGCCTGCACGAACGCGAGGTGCGCGTGCCGCTGCTCTTGCACTGGCCCAAGCGCATCGCGCCCGGCGCTTCGACGCTCGGCGTCTCGACCCTGGACATCATGCCCACCGTACTCGAGCTGCTAGGCCTACCGCCCCATCCGGCCCACCAGGGCGCGAGCTTCGCCAAGCTCAGCCGCGGCGGGCGGCGCGGCCGCGCCCTCTACATGACGCTGCAGGGTCTGCGCTACGCCGATGCCATCCTGTGCTGGCCCTACAAGCTGGTCCACGAGAGCAGCCACGCCCGCTTCCTGCTCTACGACTTGGAGCGCGATCCCGAGGAAGCCCATAACCTGATCGGCGAGCAGCGGGCTGTGGGCCGACTGCTCGGCCAGCGCCTGCTCAGCCAGGTCAAGGCCCAGCTCGGCTACCACGCCGACCCGACCCTGACCGCGGCCCGCTTCGCCCCCACCCTGGCCCGCTGTCCGAAGCTGCCCTGACCCCTCCGACCGATCCATGTCAGTATCCCACCCACATGCGTAGAATGCCTGGCCCGCGGCCGCGTCTACGCCTGAGGGAGCCGCCATGACCGCCTCAACACGCCCTCTCGCTCTGCTCGCCGCCCTGCTCGCCGCGCTCGCCCTGGGCCCCGCCCGCGCCGCCCACGCCGACGAGGCCGAAGATCACTACCGAAAAGGCCTGATCCACAAAAACGAGGGCAAGCACGCCGAGGCGCTCGCCGAGGTGAACAAGACCCTCGAGCTGCGGCCCAAGCACATCGCCGCCTGGATGACCCGGGGCGGTCTCGAAATGAAGCTCGGCCACCCCGACAGGGCCCTTTCGGCCTACGAAGAAGTCATCCAGCTGCGACCCAAGTACGCCGCCGCCCACGCCAGGGCTGGCGGGGTCTTGCTGCGAATGCGCGAGTACGACAGGGCCATCGAACGCCTGCAACAGGCGCTGAAGCTCGAACCCGGCGACCGGGACAGCATCTCGAACCTGGGCGTGGCCCTGCGCAAGGTCGGCCGTGGTGTCGAGGGCATCGCGCTGATGCTGCAAGCCCTCGAGAAGCACCCCGACGACGTGGACCTGCTCAACAACGTCGGCGTGGCCCTGCGCCGCGAGCGCCGCTACGAAGAGGCCCTGGTGCACCAAAAGCGCGCCCTCGAACTGCGCCCCGACGACCCCGGCCTGCACCGCAACCTGGCCATCACCCTGCGCGGCGCCCAGCGTTACAAAGACGCCATCCCGCACTACGAAAAGGTCGTCGCCGCCCAGCCCAACGACGCCGGCATGCTCTACGACCTGGCCACTTGCTACGAGAAGATGGGCCGCACCAGCGACGCCATCGGCACCTTCCGCCGCTTCGTCAAAGCCGTCGAGCCGAGCGACCCGAAGGCCGCCGAACGCGGCCGCGCCCGCATCGCCGAACTCGAAAAGAGCAAGTTCTGACGCCGACGGCCATGGTCGACGGTCATGGTCGACGGTCATGGTCGACGGTCATGGTCGACGGTCATGGTCCCCACCGCGGCAGCCTGCCGCGGCAGGTTGGCGCCTGTTTGGTGTCCATGGCCGCCCAAGCCAGCACTCTGACCCGAAACCACCGGTCTTTTCGCGCCTCAGCGGCCGGCACGGCCCTTGCATTGCCGCGGGCCGGGAGTTGCGAATGGCCACAGTCGCTGCCGATGCGGGCTTTGCCCGCTACGCCGAGCGCGTCAAGCGAATCGCGGAGCTCGACGCCGAAGAAGAACGTATTTTGGGTGAGCGCGCCCGCGCCGGCGACCGCCAGGCCGCCGACCGCCTGGTCGAGTCGCAGCTGCGGCTCGTGATCGCGATCGCCCTGGAGTACCGCCGCTTCAATACGTCCCTGGACGACCTGGTCCAGCAGGGCACCCTGGGCCTGCTCAAGGCGGTGCAGCGCTTCGACCCGAGCAAGGGCGCACGCCTGCGCGGCTATGCGGCGCTCTGGATCCGGGCCGAGCTGCGCGAGTCGGTGATGCAGGATTACCGCATCGTGCGTCTGGGCACCACGCGCAGCGAGCGCCGGGCCATCCGCGCCTTTCGCAGACACGGTGTCGACTCGCCCGAGGCCCTGGCCAAGCTCAGCGGCATGCCCCTGGCCCGCTGCCGACTGCTGTGGCCGCTGCTCGTGGCCGGCGACCTTCGCCTCGACCGCCCGCTCGCAGATGGCAGCGGCCAAAGCCGCCTCGAGACCCTGAGCGGCGCGCTGGCCGACCCCGAGCACCAGGTCGCGGCAGAGCAGCAGCGGGGCCAGATACAGCAGCGGGTGGAGCGGGCGCTGCACGCACTGCCCGCGCGCGAGGCCAAGATCCTGCGGGCGCGCCTGATGGACGACGAGCCACCTACACTGCAGCAGCTGGGCAAACGCTTCGGACTCAGCCGCGAGCGCGTACGCCAGCTGGAGGCCGGTGCGCGCGACAAGGTCAAGCACGCGCTGACAGCGTAGGCCGGCGTCGAGCTACACTGCGCGGGCGATGATCGCCCGCCACGCCAGACCCTGCCGGCTCGGCTGCAGCCTGCTGTTGCTGCTTGCGCTGCTGGGCTGCGGCGGCGGCGAGCCCAGCGACGAGGACCGCATCGAGCGCATCCTCCAAGACATCACGGGCAAGGTCGACGACAGCTACGTGCCCCGCTGCCTGTCCCACGTGGACATGGAGGCGGTGCCCATCGACGTAAAGGCCCCCCAATACAGCGGCGTCTACCACGCCGACCGGGCGCCCGAGCTCGAGAAGGGCTTTCGGCGCGTGATCGCCCGGCACTTCGCCGGCACCGAGATCAAGCTGCGCGGCCACACCATCGAACTCGAGGGCGACCCCGCCCGCAAGGCCGAGGTCTCCATGGGACTGATGACCGCCGTCGGTCCGCTGAAAGTGGAGCTGTCGCTGGAAAAGACCACCCCGACGGCCTGGAAGGTCGCGCGCGTGCACATTCGCCGCGGCTTTTGACTACTGAGTAACACACCTTCATTGCTATCTCTGGCGGCCAAGTACGCCATCCGCATGTCGGATCGGGCCGCAGCCAGTTGCGATTGCGCAAGCGCATCTGCCGGCTCCCGGCGATGAGCCAATTTGGGCACAGGTCGCCACGCCGGTTGTGGATTGTGTGGTCAGGTTTTCGCTTGCGGAGAAGAGTCATGAATCGAAAATGGGTCGGGAGCGGGCTGTGCGTGGCCGCGCTCCCTTTCTTGGTATTCGTGGGGTGTGCTGCCGGCACCATGGACAGCAGGGATCGCAATGCCCCCGTGGCCGGCAATGGTAGTCTACCGATCGATCCGGTGATCACGGATACCCCACCCCTGGGAGGCACCGGCGGAAGCGGGGGAGGCATCGCGCTCGCGGAGCCCGATGGGCAAAGCGGCGGTCGCGTGTCCATCGGAAGCACACCGCTGCCCTGCGAGGTCGACGACGTGCTGGCCACCTCCTGCCGCGGCTGCCATGGCGCAGACCCCGGCCTGCAGGCGCCGATGGCCCTTCTGACCTACGAAGACCTGATGGCCGACTCGGTGCAAAACCCCGGCACGCCGGTCTACCAGCTGGTCGGCCAGCGCGTGCACAGCGAAACGGCACCAATGCCGCCGATCAATGGTGGCCGTGCGCTGCTGGAAACCGAGATGAGCGCCCTCGACGCCTGGCTGTCGGGAGGCAGGCCGGCGGGTCTGCAGGACTGCGGCAACGGCCCCACCACCGGCGTGCCCATCGAGCAGCCCGAAAACACCATCGGCTCCATCACCTACGAGCCGCCGAGCGACGCCGAGATCGACCAGTGCTACCAGTTTTACGCCCACCAAAACCCTGTGCCCGGCGACACCACCCCGTTCCAGGCGCGCAGCGGCGAATACTACTCGGCCTTTTGGTGGGAGGTGCCCTGGGAGGGTGAAAAGCAGGGGCTGATCTTCCGCTTCAACGACACGCCCATCACCCACCACCTCTTGCTCTACGACACCACCGAGCCGGCGACCGACGGCGCAGTCAACGGCAACACCACCGGCTCCCACCCGGGCGCGCCCGACCTACTGGCCGCCTGGGCGGTCAACCAGCAGCGCGAGCAGTTCATGCCCAAGGAGGTGGGCATGGCGCTCCCGGTGCGGGGCTCGGGCCGGCGCTTCCTGGTCGAAGTTCACTACTTCAACCCCGGCGGCATGGTGCCCGACAACTCTGGCATCGAGGTCTGCACCGGCAAGGAGCTGCGCCCCAACACGGCAACTGTCAGTTGGCTCGGATCCGAAGCGATCACGCTGCTTCCCGGCGCGCCCCTGGACCTGACCGGCACGTGCACTCCCCAGACCAGCCAGGACATCTACATCTTCCGTTCCTTCCCCCACATGCATGAACAGGGCGTCAGCCTCGACTCCTACATCAAGCGCCTGGACGGCAGCATGGAGCTGCTGATCGACAAGCCGTTCGATTTCAACAACCAGCTGATGTACGACACACCGGCCGTGCTGCACCCCGGCGAGCAGGTCCTGACGACCTGCCACTTCCAGAACAAGTCCGACCGCCTGATCGGCGTGGGCTACGACTCGCTGAGCGAGATGTGCTTCAACTTCGTGTACGCCTGGCCGGCCAAGACCCTCCTGGGCGGCGTCAGCCTGACGGGCACCAGCACCCCCTGCCTGCTGTAGTCGGCTCCGACACGGGGCGGGCGGCCGCGAACTCGGCAGCCCGCCTCGACTTGCGTCAGCGGCCCAATTGCGGCATGGGTCCGACGCAAGGTGCGTCGCGCCGGGCCGCCAGGCCGGACGGGGCGCGCCACACGCGAGACGAGGAAGCATGACCGAGCAGGGCGGGGCGTATTTGGATGCGACGGACCCGCTGCTCGGGCGCATGATCAGCGGCCGCTACCACGTGCTTTCCGTGCTGGGCCAGGGCGGCATGGGCAAGGTCTACGAGGCCGAACAGCTGCCCCTGGGACGCAGCATCGCGCTCAAGGTGATGGCGGCCGAGGACACCGGCAGCAACACCAATTTTCAGCAGCGTTTCTTCCAGGAAGCCGCAGTCCTGGCCACACTGAAGAGTCCCCACACGGTAACGGTTTTCGACTTCGGCCAGGACGGGCCCCTCTACTACATCGCCATGGAGTTGCTCAGCGGCCAGGACCTGGCCGTGCGCATCACCGAAGGCGGGGCGCTGGCGCCGGCCGCGGCGGTCTCCATCGCCATGCAGGTGGCCCGTTCCCTGCGCGAGGCCCACGCCAATGGCGTCGTGCACCGGGACCTGAAACCGGGCAACATCCTTTTGACGCGCACCGAGGACGGCGACGAGCACGTCAAGGTGCTCGACTTCGGCCTGGCCAAGCGCCTGCAGGCGGCCCCGGAAACCACCGACCCCAACGTGGTCCCCGGCTCCCCCAAGTATCTGGCCCCGGAGACGATCCGCCAGGAGGCCATCGACGGCCGCGCCGACATCTACGCCCTCGGGGTGACGCTCTACGAGATGCTGGCCGGCAGCGCGCCTTTCGACTACGAAAACTCGCTGCAGACGGTGCTGGCCCACCTGGAGCACGAGCCTCCGCCGCTGTCGGAGCGCCGGCCCGACCTGCACATTCCGCCCGCGCTGGCGGCGCTGGTCATGCGCTGCCTGGCCAAGGAGCCCGACCAGCGGCCAGCGGACATGCAGGAAGTGATGGACGCCCTCAGGGGGCTGGCCCACGAGCTTGGCCTGCGCTCGGATCCCACCCTGGCCGGCGAACTCTTCTCCCAGCGCCCCCCCGCGCACGCCACCGGGGGCCCGGTGCTGCGCCTGGAACCGAGCGAACCCCACAGCCTGCCGGCCCGGCCCCAGGCACCGACCGGCGGCGGCCTCGGGTGGAAGGCGGCGGCGGCGGCTGTGGTGGTGCTCGCGGGCGCGGGCGCCTATCTGACGCTGGGCGGCGCTGGGCAAGGCAGCACGGGTGACGCCGCACCACCGGGACCAGCGCCCGCGGCCATCGCGCCGTCGGCGGCGGCAGCCATGCCGGTGCCGATACCACCACCGGTTGCTGCCGCTCCGGTACCGCCGCCGGTCGCAGCCACTCCGGCCACGCCCGCAGGCGGTCTCCTGTCCGCCACAGCCGGTCCGCCGCCCCCTCGAGTCGCAGCGCCGGAAGCCCCCGCGCATTCGACCCACGCGCGCCCGACCCGAAGCGCCGAGCCGAACGACGACGCCAACGGGGCCGAAGCAACTGCGCCCTCGGAGCCGATGCCCAGCGTGGTCATCGAGGCGCGCTCGATCCCGAGCGGCGCCGACGTGCTGATCGGCGGACGCGTCATGGGGACCACCCCAACCACCTTTCTCTACCAGGCACCCGAGGCCGCCGCCGGTGGCCGCCTCGCGGTCACCTTCCGCAAGGCCGGCCACAAGAGCGCCCAGGTGCGACAGCCCATCGACGCGCCTTCACTGGTAGTCGACGCCGTGCTCGAGCCGGCAGCAGCTGCAGAAGCCGCAGACCCCGCGCCCCCCGAAGCCCCCGAAGCACCGCCAGCACCTTGACACACGGCGGCGGGCCTTCGCCTTTTACTCCACGCTCGGTTATGCTTGTGAAGCGGGGCCCGGGCGCCTCGGATCGCGATGCAAAGGCATCGATCCAACCGGGACGAGGGGCACCGCCCAGCAGGTCGATGGCTGTCGCGGTGGAACAGAAGCCCCCGAGAGCGGGCGAAACGCTTGGGGGCAAGTACGAGATCGAAGGTACCCTCGACGAAGGCGGCATGGGCGTCGTGCTGGCGGCGGTCCACGCCCTGACGGGCAAGCGACTGGCAGTCAAGTGGCTACGCCCCGTCGGCGATGACCCCGAGACCACCCGCCAGCGCATGATCCGCGAGGCGCGCGCCGCCGCCCGCATCGATCACCCCAACATCGTCAGCGTCCACGACGTCGCCGAGCACGACGACGGCGTCTACCTGGTGATGGAGTACCTGCACGGCGAGCCCCTGGCCGATCGCCTACGCCTGGGCGCGCTCAGCATCGAGGCCACCATCGTCCTCTTGATGCCAGTGCTGCGCGGCGTGGCCGCGGCCCATCGCAACGGCGTCGTTCACCGCGACCTCAAGCCAGGCAATATCTTCCTCTGCTGCGGCCCCGACGGCTCACCACGCGAGGCGAAGCTCCTGGACTTCGGCCTGTCCAAGGTGGTCGACCCGAACGCCGACATCCAAAGCCTCAGCGGCTCGGGACACCTGCTGGGAACCCCTTCCTACATGTCGCCGGAGCAAATCGCCACGCCGACTCAAATCGACGAGCGCACCGACATCTACGCCCTGGGGGTCATCCTCTACGAATGCCTCAGCGGCAGGCCTCCCTTCGAAGGCGAGGTCGCGAGCCAGCTCTTCATGGACATCGTGCGCGGACAACACCAGCCGCTTCACGAGCGCGTGCCACACATCCCCCGCGAGCTGTCCGACGTGGTCGCCCGCGCCATGGCGAACTATCCCGACAATCGCTACGCGAATATCGAAGCACTGGCCCAGGCGCTCGAACGCTTTGCGCCTGGCACCCGCTTCGACGTCGACCCCACCGCCGGCCATTCACTGCCGGTCTTGAGGCGAAGCTCCAAACCAGACCATGAACTCTCCGATACGCTGGATGTCCCGTTGGCACCGGGCTCTACGGCAAGTCATGCGCGGCCGCGGGTTTCTGCGGAATCGAAGGCGCTGCTCTACACCCTCGCTGCGAGCGTGCTCTTTGGTGCCCTGGCGTTGGCGGCTTGGCTTGGTGCGGGTTGAGCGGGGCTTTCGACCGGCGCACGCATTGCACCGAGCTGCGAGAACGTCGCCAGCCCGAGGGCGGCTCAAGGTGCCTGGACGGTGACGGGGGTGCGGCTAAGGCGCAGATCGCCGGTACCGAGCTGGCCTCGATGATTCTGACCCCAGCAGCTGATGCCACCGGTCGCGTGCACCGCACAGGTGTGATAATGGCCGGCGTCGATGTCCAAGGCGTCGTCGATGCCAACGACGTAGTCCGGGAGCGTACGCAGACCGTAGCTGCCATGGCCTAACTGTCCAACGGTGTTGTAGCCCCAGCAAAGCACACGGCCGTCGTTCATGCGAGCACAGGTGAAGTCGTAACCCACGCGCACCTGGGCCGCGCCCGTCAGCGGTACTCCGCTCGCGTCCAATGCCTGAACCGGGCTCCAGCTGTCCACGTTGGTGCCATCGCCAAGCTTGCCGGTATTGTTCCTGCCCCAGCACCATACCGAGGTGTCGGCCAGTACAGCGCAGCTCGAGTCGTATCCGGCCGCAACATCCAGCGCAGGTCCAAGGCCAACGTCCACCACACGCCGCACATCGACCGTGGTTCCGTCCCCGACTTGTCCCTTGTCGTTAGCGCCCCAACACAGCACTTCGCCGCTTCCCTCGCGCAAGCCACAGACATGGTAATGCCCACCGTTGACCTTGCTAAGGGAGACCGGTTGTTGATCGCCATCCAAAACCGGCATCGGCTCTGTACGCGAGAAGAGTGCGTCATCGCTGGCAAGCTGCCCCCGAGTGTTTAGGCCCCAGCACAGAGCCGGGCCGGCGGCACCACGGGCGACACAGCCATACTCGGCGCCCATCGCCACCTCGAGCGCATCGACCGCGCCCGGTACATCGCCCGGCACCACAGCGTTGGGTCCCTGCGGAATGCCGAGCGAGTTGTACTGATTGCGCCCCCAGCACATCGCTTGGGTCCCCTCAATCGCACAGCTGTTGGCCTGTGACGTGGCAACGGACTGCGTATCGCTGAGGCCCGGCACCGGCGTCGGAAGAGGAAGCTCCACGGTCGGGCCACCACCGAGCGCACCGTAGAAATTGCGCCCCCAGCAACTAACCTCAGTGCCTGCGCCCACCGTATGGCGCGCGCAGGTGTGGTGAACCTCGGCCGCAACCTCGATCGCACCCGTCATGCCCGCAACCGCCACCGGTGCGTTCGTAACCGGCGGCAGACCGATGCCGAGCTGCCCGTAATCGTCGAAGCCCCAGCACTTGAGTTCACCGCTGGCCAGCAGGGCGCAGGCGCTGTGGCTTCCCACTGTCAGACCAATCGCGTCCGTTATCCCGCCAACGGGAAGCGACGTGGCCCGCCGATCGAGCTCACCATCCCCCAGTGTTCCGACCCAGTTCCAGCCCCAGCAGGAAACCGCGCCAGAGCGGTCGAGTGCGCAGGAGTATTCGTTGCCACCTTGCACATCGATGACGGCGTCAGGAAGGCCATTAACGACGACCGGCACCGCCGTCACCGAGCCGAAATAGCCGAGTACGCCCTCACCGCTGTAGCCCCAGCACAGCAGCCTCCCATCGTCGAGTTCCGCGCAGGAGTGTCGGTGCCCCGCCACCACTTTGCGGGCGCCCGCAAGCGTGGTGGTGCCGTCCAAGTCGACGACGGACACGGGCACCAGACTTCGATCCGCTGTGGTGGCCGGACTGCCGAGCTGCCAGGCCTGATTGCGCCCCCAGCACCAAACCTCACCGAAGCGCGACACCCCGTCGTAGCGCACCGCGCAGCTATGATACGCGCCGGTCACGACGTCGACGGCATCCGCGATGCCCACCACCTGACGCGGCACAACCGGATGCTTCGGGGTATCACTGCCATCCCCGAGCTGTCCGAAGTCGTTCTGCCCCCAGCACCACAGTTCGCCACTGTCGAGACGCGCACAGGTATGAAGTGAGTAGCTGTCGAGTTGCACGACTGCTGTCAGGGCCGAAACGGGCAGCGGAGTTAGCGCGTGCAAAGCGCTTTCGGACCCGATCCATGATCTCGCCCCCCAGCACGCAACCGTCGCATCCGCCCGCAGCGCACAGCTGTGCATCTCACCGGCCACCACATGGACCGCATCGCTCAGCCCCGAGACGAACACCGGCTTGCCGCTGTCCACCTGGGTTCCGTTGCCAAGCTGTCCCCATGTATTGCGCCCCCAACACACCACCTCCCCCGTGCCCAGCACGGCGCACGCATGGTAGCGACCCATGTCAGCCTGCACCGGATCGCCGCAGGTGCCATCCACACAACGCCCCCAGATGCAGTCGGCGTTCTGCGAACAACTGAAGCTGCAGTCGCTGTTGCAGCCGTCGCCATTGATGGCGTTGCCGTCGTCGCAGGCCTCGGGACCGAGCCAGCTGCGGTCGTTGCCGCAACTCAGGCCCTCCATGCAGTTGTAGACGTAGACCGCACCACGGCTGACGCCGTCGGCCGCGAGCGCGCTCGGCGCACCGGCGAAGATGTGGCGGTTGTGGAAGGCAAAGCTCCAACCGAAGCCGTCCTGCTGCACTCCCTGATCGGAAGCTTTGAGCTTCGGTCCCTGCTGCCAACGCGGGCCTTCACGCCGAAATAGGTACACGCCCCCGTCGGCGCCCTGGGGGGAAGCACTGGAAACCGCGATCAGGTCCCCCTCGATGCCCACGTCCTGGCCGAAGCCGCGATCGGGCGCGGCGTCGAAGGCCGAAAGCGTCGCCGCGTAGCTCCACAGCCCACCCTGGCGCTCGAGCACCACGGCCGCGCCGCGGCGCTCGGGAAACGGCGTGCCATCCAGCAGCCGAGCGCCCACGACGGCGGTGTCACCCGCGATGGCAATGGCCCCGGCCCCCAGCTGTGCCGACGGCGGCAGCCCGGAAACGGTGACCTTTTGGCGCTCGGTCCAGGCGCTGCCGTCATACTCGAAGGCGTAGAGCGCGCCGGCGTCGGTGGCGACGTCGTCGTCGAGGCTGGAACCCACCAGGGCTCGGTTGCCGTACACCGCCAGGCCCGCGCCGAAGCCCGAAGGCGTACCCGCATCGATGTCGCCGGGCAGCAGTCGGTTGTCGAGGACCCAGGAAGTACCGGATCGCCGGTAGACGTTGAGCGGCCCCATGCTGCCGTCGCTCAACCGGGTTCCGGCGAGGATGGTGTCGCCGGCGATTTTCGCAGCGCGTTCGAGCAGCCTGCTGCCGGCCTCGGGCGGATTTGGAAGCGTGCCCTCATGGCTCCAAACGCCCGCGACTCGCCTGAAGACATGCATCCTGGGCGTGGCCGCGCCCGAGGTCGCTGCAAGCGCCAACTCGTCGCGCAGGTCCACCCCCCGCAAGCCATCGCCGACCCGCGCGCCCTGGGCGTAGAGCACCTGCTCGTTCTGCAGCAAAGGTCCGTCGTGGTCGTAGAAGAAGAGCGCGCCGGCCCCCTCGGCAGCCCCGGAGTCGCCGGGCGCGGAGATCATCACGCTCGAACCCGAGACGTGCACCGTGCGGCCGAACGCGGGCGCGCCTGCGCCTGCGACGAGCGCTGCGGAAATATGCTTGAGTTCCGCGCGATCCCCATCGAAGCCACTTTGGGCGATGCCATCGCCGCAGAAGCCGCCAAACCCGGGGTTACAGCTTGCGTCGCAAGCGATGGTGCAGTCGAGGCTGCCGCAGTACTCGGTGATTCCATTGCCGTCGTCGCAACTCTCGTCCGGCGCGTCGATGACGCCGTCGCCACAGCGCGGGCCCTGCACGGTGACGTAGTCGCAGAGGCTGCTGCAGTGGGCACACACGCGGCCGTAGGCGCAGGGCTCGTCGACCTGATTGCCGTCGTCGCACTCCTCGACGCCTTGCATGACCAACCCGTCACCACAGCTCCGGCCCGGTACGCAGTCGAAGGCGTAGACGGCACCGGGCCGGGGATTGGCGCCATCCTCGGCGTAGGGCGCGCCCACGAGCAGCCCCAACTCGCCGATAGCGATGCTGCCCGGGTCATGGCCGAAACCATCGACCGCCGTGGCCGCGTCGGGCGCGACCACCGCCTCGTCCTCGATCCAGAGATCACCCAGCGCGTCCCGGTGAAAGCGCACGGCGACCCCGGAAGCTGCAGACGGTCCCTCAATCGGGACGGCGGCGCCGGCGACGATGGCATCGCCGTGGAGGTCGACTGCCCCTCCGATGCGAGCGCCGGCCGGTTGAGCAGCAGCGACCAGTTGCTGGCGATGGACCCAGAGGTTGCCATCGAGGCGATAGACCTGCAGCGCGCCCGTTGCACCCCCTGTGGCTGCGGCCCGCGGCTCGCCCACGACGAGCGTCCCAGCGTCGAGCGCAACCGAGGAACCGAAGGCGTCAGCCGCGGTCGCGGCCGGGGAGACCAGCATGGGCGCCTCGTCCCAGCTACCGCTGCCCGCAGCGAAACGGAAGAGGTGGGTCGCGCCCGGCTCCATCTGGCTGCCCCCGGGGCCCGGCGCCCCCACGGCGAGCCATTCGCCGTCAAGGTCGATTGCGGAGCCGAAGTGCGCGGCGGCGGTCGCGGCGCCAGCCATCAACTTTCGGTCAAAAACCCAGGCGCTGCCGTCGTGGCGGTAGAGATACACAGCGCCAGCCTCGAGCGCACCGCCCGCAGCGTTTTCCAGGGGCGCAGAAATCGCCAACGTCTCGCCCCGCAGCGCCAGATCGAAGCCGAAGTCGATGCCTGACGCGGGGGGCTGGATGACGGCTTGCTCCACCCAATTGGCGCCGTCATGACGATAGACAAAGACAGGTCCTCCCTGGCTGCCGCCCGGGCGGGTCGCGACCGCCGCCACGGCGCCATCGAGCGCGACCACCTGCCCAAAGCGCTGATCGGCGACCGGAAGGCTGGCCTGCAAGCGCTGGCCGCTGTTCCAGGCACTGCCGTCGTACTCGTAAATAAACGCCGCGCCCGCCTTGGCTGCCTGAGCGCCGTCGCTCGGAGCTCCCACCAAGGCACGGACACCATCGACAACCACAGCGCGTCCGAGGCCCGCCCCAAAGCCCGTGGCGTCCATGCTGGAGCTGAGCCCAGGCGGCGTCGCGAGCTTGCTCGGACTGGTAAAGCAGGCCTGACTGAAGCGCAGCTGGCAGTCACTGCAGCCCAAAAGGTAGGTGCGAATCGCGACCGGCAGCTGCCCCGGGAGCACGCCGCCCACGCCGTCGTCCCGCCACGAAAACCACACGCCATTCTGCGCGGCGGTCACGTGCAGGTCGCGCTGGTTCGAGGGCCCCGAAAGCACCTGGGCGAGCGCCCGCGCGTCTTCGTCGAACCACGTTGGGCTACCCGCGCGTCCGATGATGTCGAAGCCGCTGTCGCGATAACCCTCGCCCGAACCGTCGCCGTAGCCGACCACGAAGGCGCGTGCTCCGAGGGCTGCAGCCTCGGGATGCTGGGCGATGCCCCCGTCGCGGGGACTGACGACACGGCCCTGGTCGGGCAAGGGCGACAGCTCCGCCTCGAGCTCGAAGGCACGCACGCGCCCCGTCTCGAGCTCGATCCACGTCAATGCGTAGTCGGCGGCGGCAGCGGGTCCCGGCAGGGCCGCCGCCGCTGGCGAGTGGGCCAGCGACGCGACGACCTGGGATGCCTCGAGGGCGCTGGCATCGAGGTAGCGCCGCACGCGCACGTCGGGTCCGGGGCCCTGCGTGAAAGCGACGATCCACTCGCCTGCGCGGGATGCCAACGCGGGCTGTAGCGCCGGCCCTTGATCGGGGCGCGAGATGTCGAAGACCGCGCCGCGAGCTGTTCCCGCGGCATCGAAGCGACGCCCACGGACGGTCGCGACCGCCCCCTTCGTCAGCATTTCGTCGACCCAGGCGATCACGAAGCCGTCGCGCTGCGGGACCACCCGCGCCGAATGCTCGAGGACGCCCGTCTGCAAGTCGCTGACGCGCAGCGTCGGTCCCAGCGTGCCGTCGGCGGCGACCAGTCGGTAGCGGGCCACCGACCTGTTGTCACCCTCGGGCGCCGTCCATGCGACCACCCAGCCTCCGCCCGACAGGCCCGCGACTGAAGGCTCAGCCGACCCACCGAGCCCGAGTTCGGATTCGATGCTGAGCGAGCTTTCCTCGGTCTCGAGCGCGACTCCCATGGGCGTCATGCGCCGCGCCCGAATCCGCGAACGGCCCCCTTCGTCGGCTTGCCAGGCCAGAAGCAAGCGGCCGCTGCCATCGACGCCCAGGTCATGCACCGAAAAAGTCGGCTCACGCAGGCTCACGTCGGCGCTGGCGACGCTCTGGGCTTCGCTGGCACACGTGGCCGAGCAGCCGTCGCCATCCCAATTATTGCCGTCGTCACAGGCTTCGCTCGGATAGCCCGGATCGGCGCGGTCGAGGCGACCATCGCCGCATCGCGCCGACAACTGGCAGCTACCGCCCTCGCACCACGAAGCGCCGGTCTGGCAGGCCAGGTGGTGATAGGCGATGGGCTGGCAGCTCGGCGGGATCGCGACGCTGGCGATGGGCGCACCGAGCCAGGCGTAGGCCGATTCGCTGCCATCGGCCCGCGCGCCGATGAAGAGGTCAGCGACCGGCCATGCAAAGGGCGCACCCGTGCCGAGCGCCGCTGCCGTGGCGTTCCGAAGCTCCAGCGTTCCGGCAGCCGCATTCACCTTCGCGGTCAGCGTTTCGCCGCGCGCGAAGTCCAACGCGCCGCTGCGTATCGTCGTCGCTCCGGCGCGCAGCACCGCTCGCACGCCGCTGCCGTCGCTCTCGATGGAGAGCCGATTGTCCCGCCCCTGGAACTCCAGCAGCGTAAACGATTGGATCACGCCGCCCAGGTCGGAGCTGGCGTACAGCGGCTCGAACGGCACCTCGAAGCTGCCGTCGAGCGTTCCGGTGCCATCGAAGATCCAGGCCGGCAGCTCGGCGACCGCAAGGCGCGACACCTCGGCCGCGCGAAGACCACCATCCGATGGGTGAATGTACGAAGTGGGAAACGACCCGGCTTCCAGCTGGGGCATGGCGAAGTCGAGTTCGTAGCCGGGCGGCGCCAGGGCATCGCTTCCCCAGGCGTCGAGCGAGAGATGCGCGTCGACCGGTCCGACCTGCGGCGAGGCCACGCTGACCGCATGCCGGGTCCAGACGTCCGATGGCGGCGCGCCCTGCACAGCATCGGTGAAGCCCGGCAAGTCGGCCTCCACGCGGACGTCATCGATCTGAATGTGATCGAAAAGCGACCTGACCCGCGTGACGAAGCGCACCTGAAAGTCGCTCACACCCGAGTAGGGGGTCAGGTCGAGCATTTCCGCATGCCACAGGTCGTCGTTGCCGTTGCCCTGGTACCACCGGAAGACCTCGAACCAGCCCGCGCCATTCCACACCTCACAAATGAGGTAGTCATCGAACCCGATGCCGGCATCGATGAAGCGCAAGAAGTGGAGCCTGGCACCCGCGTAGCTGGTGAGATCCAGGGAGCCGCCCCAGGTCAGCGTGCAGCTGCTGTCGCAGTTATCCACGTGCGCGGCCATCTTTCCGCTGGCGCCCTCGGTGGGATAGCCGGCGGTGGTGCGCAGGGACTCGGTATTCCAATCCCCCTCGCCGCTCTCCAGCCACTGTGCCCCCAAGCCCGCCTCGAACTCATCGAGGAATACGTCGGCCGCCGTCGAAGCGCCGCCCGGCACCCGCAGGACCAGCGCGGCATCCTGGGCCGTACCTGCGGAAGCGGGGTCCTTGCGCAGCCAGGCGGCGAGGGTGAGCGCTGCGCCGGCCGGCTCGGACAGGCGCTGCTGCAGAAAATGATCGACACCGAAACCGCCCGAACTCACCCTGGCGCCGAAGAGGGCATCGGGGTTGTCCACGCTCCAGGCCGTGGAAACCAGATTGCTCGCGCTGGCGTTGGACGCGGGCCAGGCCGCCAGGTTGGCCGAATCGACGAGCTGGTTTCGGCTTGCCCCCTCGTAGAGGTGACGCGCGGCGCTGCCGCTGCCGATGACCCGAAGCTCGTCGGGCCCCACCTGCAACACCGTCGAGGCCGTTCCGTCAGAGGAGACATAGGTGGCTCCGGAAGCCCGGCGGTGCTCGGCGCGCTCCAGCGGTAAGCGCTCCAGCTTTGCGGTGGCCGCGCTCAGGCAGACGGGATCGATGTAGTCGCATTCGTCGCACGAACCGCAGGCCGGGTCGCCACATGCGGCGCCCTCGCAGGCGGCGGGCCAACACAGATCGCTGCTGGAGCGAATGCCGAAACCTCTGGCATTATCGCGGCCACAGGCACCGGAGTCACAATCGGCGTCGTTGCGACACGGCGAGTAGTCAGGGCAAGGGCAGGCCGCGCTGCACTCGACCTCGGCCGCACAGTCGACGGGACAGGCGCCACAGGGCCCGCCGCAATCGACCGCGCTCTCGCCGGGGCTCAGCAGCCCGTCCTCGCAGCTCTCGGGCCAGCAAACCGCCGTGATCATGCCGGCCGCCCCACCCGTCAGGTAGCGACCGGCCCTGTCGCGACAGACCAGACCCCGCAAGCAATCCGCATCGGAAGTACAGCCGCCCTCGCCCAGATCACACGGGCAGCCGGGCGTGCAAAAATCGGCCCTGGGAGCGCTCGGGTCGAACTCACCACACGCCACACAGCTGCTCTCGCGGTCGTACTGGCCATGGGCTTCGAAGTGAAACGCCACATTCAACGCCTGGTTGGGCGCGATGTGGGAGCCTTCCACCACCAGCCGCAGACGCTCGATGAGGCTCTGCGCAGGGTCGACGCCGAGAAGTGGGCTCGCCGTCGTCACAAACGCGCTCACCGTCTGCTGTGCGTCTCCCGGCGCGTGGATCACGGTCAGCGTCAGGGGCGGAGACGAGGCGCTGGAAGCTTGCACCAGACAGTCGATGAACGACCGAAAATCGGTATTGGCAGCGTCGTAGTCGCGAAAACCACGCTCGCCGAGCAGGAAATCCCCCGTGCTCGCCGTGCTGAAGACCCCGGGGCACAGCGAGCTCGATAGCTCGAAGCGCAGCGGAGACGTGGCTGCCGCGGTCACGCTGGGCACCGGCGAGAAGTCCACCCGGCCCAGTAGGCGCTCCGCACAGCGGGGGCAGCGGCCCGCCTCGATGCAGTCGGAATCCGCGCAGTCGCTCAGCCCATCCAGGTCTTCGTCGACACCATCCTCACAGGCCAGCTCGAAACAGGGAGCGCACGCGCCGCCGCAGTCGACCCCGCTCTCGCCCGCATCGATCTGGGCATTACTGCAGGCGTCGGCGCAATAGCCCCAGGTGCAAGCCTGGCCCTCGGCGCAGCCGCAGTTGAGTTGGCCGCCGCAGCCATCGGGAAACAGGCCGCACTGGCCGCCGTAGTCGCCCGAACAGGACTTGCCCGTGGCGCACAGGCAGAGATTGTCCAGGCAAATGTCTCCGAGGTTGCAATCCCCGTCGACCAGACACGCGACGCATTTCGACGCACCGTCGCACACTCCAGCGCTGCATGGCGTGCCCGCCGCCAGGGGACTGGCGACGCAGCCAGCGATGGGATCGCAGCTGTCGGCGCTGCATTCCCGGCCGTCATCGCAGAGCGCATCGTCGGGGGTATGAACCGCCTGGTCGCTGGCGGCGTCACAGCTGTCCACCGTGCAGGCGATGCCGTCGTCCACCGCGGGCGCCCCCACCGCGCAGCCGCCGCCGCCATCGCAATACTCCGCGCCGTTGCATAGGACGCCATCGTCGCAACTGAGCGACGTATAGACGCAGCCGCTCGCCAGCGTGTCGCACTGATCGATTGTGCATGGGTCGCCATCGTCGCAATCGCCGTCAACCGTGCAGGAGCGGCAGATGCCCTTGCCGTCACACAGACCGCCCGGACAACTACTGCCGGCGAGCGCGTTGGCCACCACGCACTGGGAAGCCTGACAGCTCACCGTTTGGCACTCCGATGCCGGGGCCGTGCAGTCCGAATCCAGGTTGCAGCCGTAGAGACTCGCCTGGATCACGACGTCGTCCAGCTCCAGCACCCTTCCGGGCGCGCCCGAGCGCGCCACGAAACGCAGGCGCAGGTCCGCCACCAGGTAGGCCGCCAGGTCGAACTCGACCGCCCGCCAGGTGTCATCGTCCCCATCGCCATCGGACCACAGCCCCAGCGTGTGCCAGCCGTCCGCATCGCCCACGTCGACGCGCAGGTAGTCGCCGCTCCACAGCGAGCTGTCGACAAAGCGCTGGAAGCTCAGGGTCGCGCCCGCATAGGGGCTGAGGTCGAGCGGGTTGGCCAACTCGAGGATGCAGCCGGCGCCGCAATCCTCGGCATGGACCACCGGATCGCCACTTCCCGAGGCCGGGTAGGTCGCCGCGTCGTGCGCAGCTGTGGTCGTCCACAGGCCCTGACCAGACTGGCTAAATCCAGCCAGCCCTTGGCCAAAATCGTCTCCCACCACGGTCTGCAGAGCGACCGACTGCACCACCACCTGGGGGTCTGGCGCCTGCTTCGAGCATCCGAAGGCCACAGATAGCGCCACCAGGGCGCAAAAGATCCCCTTTGACCGCAGGGCTCGACGCTCCCGGTATGCCAGCGCAGGCCCGATGCCCATGATGGTGCTGTGTAGCGGCTCGTGGCCGCGGGGAGAACTGCGACCATCGTCGCAGGGGGGGCATGCGAGAGGCAGTACTACTGCGACAGCTCAACTTGAAGTTCGAAACGCCCCACCCCCCGCTGCGCCGGCGGCTGCGCACTGCTGGCTACGATCGACAGCGCCTCACCGGCTGCCACCGCGATTTCAGCAATGCGCGCGCTGTCGCTTTTGCGGCCATCAAAGTCCCCATCGTCGCTGGCCGCGAGGCAGCCAAAGGGCAGTCGCTGGTGCTCGTGGCCCGCGGGATAGACCACGAGCAGCGGATCGGCGAGCGCGTCGGAGGACGGCTCGAGCATATCGGCGCCGCGCAAGATTAGCTCCAAGCGTCGCTCCCTCGGCGCCGCGCAAAGCCGGTAGCCACGGTAGGCCACCTCCACGTCGAGGACGGCTGTCGCCGGACACGCTGCGGGCACCTGGATCGGGAGCCAACGGGGCGACGCCTGCGTTAGCTGGCCGGTCACCACGCGCTGGCCCTCGCTGACCTCGAGACAATCGTCGAGGCGCCCGGTGGCCTGCCCGCCATCCTCGTCTTCATTCTCCAGGTCGCCACTGGCATCGACCGCTCCCGCTGCATCTGGCAGGCCACCGTCGCGTGCATTACCCGCGAGCGGGGCCGCAGCGTCTGGACCCTCGGTCGCCGAGTCCGAGGAAGCATCCGTAAGGTTGGGCCGCAATCGCCCGGCATCGACGAAGACCGTCTGCAACTCGACGGACTCGGGCACCGCGGAGCAGCCGCCCCCAGTTGCGAGCATCAATGGGATCAATGCGTAGAAACCGCGCATCGAGGCCGGCCGACTGTTCGAGACCAAGACCGGGCTGTTCTACGGTCCCGGCCGCGAGCGGGCAACGCCGGATCAAAAAATGATCCGAGCCGCCTCAACCAGAAGCATTGGGGGATGCGAAAATTCTTGCATCCGGGATAGTCGGGCGGCGGCGCAAAGCGAAAGGGTCGCATCATGGTGGGTCACGCGACGAGAGATTTGGACGTGGCGCCCGGCAATACGCACCGGGCGGCGGCAGCGCTTTTGGTCATTTTTTGGTGTACGTTGCTCGGCTGCGCGGACGAAAGCACGGCCAATGGCGACGGGCCAGCGCTTCCGAGCCCTGTGGTCACCAACGGCGCGGGTGCGTCCACGACGGATGCGCCGGCGAACGCAGCGGCAGCGAACGGCAGCGAGGTGCCGATGACCGCCGATGGCGCGGGTCAAGCCGGCAGCGGCGCCGCTGGAGCCGACGGCAGCGATAGCGCGAGCGAGACCGCGGCTGGCGATGACGCCGCCACCGATGCCGCCGCCACCGCCGATCCGCCCGCGAGCTGTGCCGACGCGGCTCTGGCCTATCAGCTGGAGACGACGCCGCTGGACTCCTCGTTTGCGCCAGCGGCCCCAGCGCAGGTCTGGAGCGGCGAAGTCGCCCACACCCCCGTCGCGGTCGCAGCCGACGGAACGGTCTACGTGGGCTTCAATGTCGCAGGTGGGGGCGCCATGATCGTGCGCTCGGACGCCCCGGCCGGCGGGGGCTTTTCGCTCCCCGACGCCGCCATGGGCGCCCTGGCAGCCACCGCCGACGGCGTGGCCGCCCTGCTCTTCGACCCAAACCCCACCGTGGACTCGCGCACCTGGGCCACGGTCGTGCGTCTCGGCAGCGACGGCAGCCCAGTCTTCCAGAGCGACCTCTTCCGCTCGCCGAACCTGGACGACGTCGACACCAAGGGCGGCGCCGCCTCGGGCGTGCTCGCTTACATCGCAGAGACCGACACGCTGGTGCCCTACTTGGGTCACACCCAGCGCTACGACGACGGCGTGCGGCACCAGGGCGGCTATCTTGCGACCATCGACGCCAGCGGAAACCAGAGCGTCATCAGCGGCTGGTTTGGCAGCCACAACCTGTCCCAGCGCATTCTCGTCGACGGTGCGCGCGTGGTCACTTTGGGTCTGGGCGACGCCTTTCCCAAGGGCATCTTCCTGAACTACGCCGAGGGCGCACGCCTTCAACCCCAGGTCATCTATCGCCTGGCGGCCGATGGCGTGGGCAGCGCCAACGCCAAGCTCGGCGGCATGGTCGACCTGGGCAGCGACATCGCCCTGCCCTTCATCACCAACCTCTCCATCTCCCAGGACCTGGACGCCGGCGCCTGGCCCAATACCGACGAGGCCATCTCCATGCAGATCCGCGATGCCGCGGCCAACGGCACCGATCTGGGGCTTCTGCTGGCCCCCAAGGGCGCGACGCCGGGTGCCGAGCTCGCGCCCAGCTGGATCGACCTGACGCCGAGCCCCGGAGCGCGCCTATCGCGGCTGCGCTCGGCGCCCTACGGCGCGGACATGATCCTGCTGGGCTGGGCCGAGCTCACGGGCAGCGAGTGGAACCCAACCGCCACCTTCTTCACCATGGTCGTCGACAGCAGTGGCGCCATTTGCCAGCCGGCCACGCAGCTGCCGGCGGGCCACGGCTGGGCCTCGGGCGACGACATCAAGGCGCTCCCGGACGGCAGCATCACCTGGGCCAATGCCGAGGGCGGCGGTATTCAGCTGGTGCGCCTGGTGCCATAGGCGCATCTGGCGTCACGCTGCGACGCGACTGGCAGTGGCCTCGATGTAGCTCTCGGCACTGCAGCCGCCAGATCCCCTGACACACGCGAGCCGCCTGCACGGTACGATGTGCGAGGGCACAACGGTGAATACGCTCGCCATCGATGGCGCCCCCCGCCGAGCAGCGCGATGGCACGCCAGGTGGAAGCTCGCTTTCAAGGTAATGTCGATTGCGCGGCGCCTCGGGCTTCACAAGCCCGCGTCGTTGTCGCTTCCTGGGCCCGCTTCCGGCTCGACCGCCTGACAGCGCCCTTCTACGCACACCAACGACGGTGCAAGGGCACAACGGTAGGCACAGGGTTGCCCCCAATGGAACCGCCACCGCCAACCGCCCGGCCTCGTCTGCGTGCGACACATTGATTGCCACATAGCACCCGAGCGGGCAGCCCGGCATGATCGGCACGCAGTCGGACACCTTCTGGCAGCTGGCGTGGTCCGCGACGAGCTCTTCGAATGCTGCGACATCGCCCGACGCCGCCCCCGAGACGCCCGGCTCACCACCACTGGCCTGCGCGCTCCGGACGCAGATGCCCTCCCCACAGCGCGCATCCCGCCCCAGCGAACGCTTGCAGTCCCCATCGCCGTCGCACTCCGCGGCGCAGATCGCAGCCACCTCTTCGCCCTCCTGCGCCCCACAGCTCGACTGTAACGCAGCATCATCAACGCTGACGCAGCTGGCGCACGATGGCGTCGACCAAATGCCGCGTGTCCATGCTTCGAGTCCGCCAGCGGTACAAGCCCCCCGCCAGGCGAACAAAAGGGCACGGGCCGGCCCTCGGCTACCGCAGGATTTCGCGCAGCTCCGCCACCAACAGCCGCCGGTAGAGCCGATCCACCAGGTGCTCGGGCTCGGCCAGGCCCATGCGCTCCAGATAGGGGCGCACGTCGTCGCCCACCGAGCCCTCGACCACGGCCTCGGCCAGCACCTCCACGGCGCCGCGCACTGACTCGATCTTGGCCTTCAGGGCCTTGAGCGCGCGGCCCAGGACGATTTCGTCGTCGGTCAGGTCGGTGCCGAATGGAAACGCTGGAAATAGGCCTTCTTTTTTGGCCTCGCGCAGCACCGCTTCGTAACCCTCGGGCAGGTTATTTCCGTGCACGGGCGCGATGCGATGGGCCGGATCGAGCTTGCCGCTCTCCACCGCCTCCTGCTGCAGCTCCCGCTGAAAACGCCCGTCGCTGACCTCGAGCAGGCGCTCGATGATCTCCTGATCGGTCTTGCCCCGCAGGTCGGCGATGCCGTACTCGGTCACCACCAGATCCCGCTGGTGGCGCGCGATGGTCGTATGCCCATAGCGGCTGACCACGTTGGACTGAAGCTCGCCGTGGCTCATGCGCGTGCTGCGCACCTGCAGGACCGAGTGCCCATCGGGCAGGGCGTGGGCCATGGCCACGAAGTTATATTGGCCGCCAACTCCGCTGACCACGCCGCCGTCGGCCAGACCGTCGGAGACGACAGCGCCCGAGAGGGTGACCATCATGGCGGTGTTGATGAAGCGCGCGTCGCGACGGTGCAGGCGGTCGAGCTGCTCGTGGCCGTAGAGCTGGTTGATCCTGAGCACGCTGCGCATGTCGATGCGGCGGCGCTCGGCCTCGGGCATGTCGCGAAGCCACTGGTAGAAGACCTCGGGCCCCAGGAAAAAACCCGCATGCACGATGACGCCGCCAGCGAGTTCTTCGCCCAGTCCCGAGCGCTCCAGGGCCGCCCGCGTCGCCGCCTGACCAAGGTCGGCCAGAACGCGACTTCCGTCAGGCAACAAAAGCTCGCCATCTTCGAGCTGCACGCCGGCCTCGAACAAACCCCAGCGCTTCAAGTAGTCCAAATCGCGCCCGTCGAGCAGGCTGCCGATGGCGCGCACCTGCACCAGCGCATCGAGACTGTGCAGGGAGACCTTCTCGTCGATCAAGTCGGCGTTCAGCAGACGCTGCAGCGGCAGGTCGTCGTAGACCCGGCGCTTGACGATGCCGGCTTCGATCAGGTGCATGAAGCCGTCGACCAACATCTCGGTGGCCGCAAACAGCCCCTGCTCGAAGGGTCGCGTGTCGCCGATGCGCTCGATCACGTCGCCGAAGCGCTGCAAGATCCCGAGCTGCTCGAGCAGCTTCACGTAGCGGGCGTTGTCGCGCTGGCGCAACAGCAGCGCATAGACCAGCGCGTCGCCCAGGGAACCGATGCCGATCTGTAGCTCACCCCCGTCCTTGACCAACGTGCTGGCGTAGAGCCCGATCATGAATTCGGCATCGGTGACCGAGGTCTTGGGCGTGCCGAAGAGCCGATGGTACTGGGCCGGCTGATCGACCACGAAGTCGAAGGTCTCGGGCTCGACCACCGCCTCGCCGAACATAAAGGGCAACTCTTGGTTGACCTGCCCGACCACCGCAAACTCACCACCGCGCTCGCGCAGGGCGGCCACCAGGTCCACCGAGACGTCCGGATTGGAACTCAGGCTGTAGCGCGTGGCGCCGTCGACCTCGGCGCGGCAAATCTCCTGGGCCAGCACATTGACCCCGCGGTCGAGTAGGTCGCGCGCCACGTAGGTGTAGTTGGTGCTGATGTAGTCGCGCTGGGCGGCGTGATTGCCCAGGTATTTGCCGGCATAAAAGTAGAACTCCATCACCCGCACGTTGTCGGGCAAGCGGCCCTCGACGCGGTCGCGCTCGTAAATGGGATCGGGATGGTCGCCGAAGACGCGCTCGACAAAGGGACCGAGAAAGCGGCGCTCCAGGTCGCTCTGGCCCAGCGGACGCTCCAGGGTCAGGGCCGTGAGGATGTGCAGGTCGATGCTGGGATCGGCCTGGGCCCGGCGATAGAGGGCATTTACCAGGTGGTTGGGCTTGCCGATACCCAGGGGTACGGCCAGTCGAATGCGCCGCCCCACGCGCGCTAGAATGCGGTCTACGCAGTGTTCGACGTCATCGAGTCGTTCCATGGCCCTGCCCTATCCTCTCACCGAGTCTCGTCCGCAGCCTTGGCTGGCGGCAGCTGCCCTTCGGGCTGCGGCGCCGCCGCCGACGCGTCCCGCTTCGTCCCCGCATCGGGCATGGGTTCGCCGCTCGGCGTGCCCTCCGCGCAGTGCTGGCGCCAAACCACCGGATTGTAGCGCCCCTGGGCCAGGTCCAGGATCGTATCCAGCGCCACCAGCGGCGACAGCGCGCAGTCCAGGCGCGGCGGATTCTTGCGCTCGACGAGGGTCATCGCCTCTCTCTGCATCTTTTGGAGGTCCGCAGAGGTCTTGCCCTTCTTCTGCAGCGCCGCCACCAGCTCAGGACGCAGGATGGCCTCGGCCCGCAGGCGCTCGCGCGCGACGCGACAGAGTTCACCCTCATTGCCGAGCACGAAATAGCGGGCCACGATCCGCTGCTCGATGCCGTAGGTGACAACGGTCTGATCGTGGATCAATACCGCCGGGGCGCAGGCCTCCACCTGCAGGATGAAGCAGTCGATGTCGGAGCCACAGGCGATGCGGCCACGCGCGTCCTTGGGGTAGCTACGGCTGCGGTCGACCTTGCGAGCCCGCAGCCGCGCCTCGATGCGCGCGCGGTCTCCCTCTTCGGCTCGGGCCGGGGTCGGCAGCGGCGCGTCGGCGCCCGGAGTCTCGGTGCAGCCCCTGCAGCCCGCACCGAGGCATAGGGCTGCAGCAATGAAAAGCGCTGAAGAGACCGGAAGGCGGCGGGTCATGGGCGGCGAGCATACACGAGGCGGCATCCTCGCCGTAGATGGCCTATGCTGCCGCCGATGGGCAATGATTCCCTGCTGCAGCACCTGGCGTTCCTACCCCCGCTGATCCTCTCGCTGACGGTCCACGAATGGGCCCACGCCTACAGCGCCTTTCGCCTTGGCGATGACACCGCCGCCCGGCTCGGACGCCTCACGCTCAACCCCATCCCTCACATCGACCCCATCGGCACGATCCTTCTTCCGCTGCTCGGCGTGCCCTTCGGCTGGGCCAAGCCGGTGCCGGTGTCCCCCAATCGCTTCCGGCGTGATGTCTCCATGCGCAAGGGCATGATGATCACCGCTTCTGCAGGCCCGGCTTCCAATATCGTGTTGGCCGTGATCTGCGTGCTGCTGCTGGGCCTGCTCTATCGCTTCAACGTGCGACAGCCGGCAATGGAAACGTTTCTCACCACGGGATTCGGCCTCAACGTCATCCTCGCCTTCTTCAACATGCTTCCGATCTATCCCCTCGACGGGAGCCGCGTGGCCGACGGCCTGATGCCCTACCGCTTCCGCCCGGCCTGGGAGCGCTTCGTGCAGATCGGACCCCTGGCGCTGCTGGCCGTGATCGTGCTGCCACGGATGCTGAACTTCAGCCTCTTCAGCTGGCCCATGCTGATCGCCAGCCAGGCGGCCGGCTGGCTGCTGACACAGATCGTAACCCTCTGAACCCACTGTCGTCGGCGCTGCCAGCATTATCCCAAACAGGCATTAGTTGATACAAAATGATTCTTTGATGGCCCAAGGCATCCCGCTGCGCACGAGATCGTGGTCAAACACAGGGCGAACATGACAAGATCGCCCCAAGCATGCAGGCCCCTCCGGATCTGATCGGCCGCCTCGCGGTGCACTACAAGCTGGTCTCCATGGAGCAGCTATCGATGGCGCTCCAGGCCCACGCCCGCAATCCCGGCGTGATGCTCGGCAACGTCATGGTGCAGCTGGGCTTCATCAGCGAGCCGCAGCTGGCCCAGCTGCTCGAGGCCCAGCGCCTCTACCTGGCGCAGCAGGGGGGCGTCCAGGAGGCGCAGCCGGCCCAGGCCGCCCCCGCTGCCTCGCGGGTGCCCCAGCCGCCGGCCCCCTCCCAGGCCCAGCGACCTCCGCCGCCGGCCGCCCGGCCCCCGGCGCCACCGCCAGCGCCGCAGCCCGTAGCTCCCAGCGCGCCCGCCGGCCGCCACGCCAACCAAAGCGCCGAATGGCTGCATCGGGTCCTGCAGCGCTCCATCAGCATGGACGCCCGCGACGTGCACGTGCACGCCGGCGCTCCGGTCAAGATCCGCACCTTCGACAACCTCACCGACCTGATCCCCGACGTGCTCACCGGCGCCGACACCGAAGCCGCCATCACGCCGTCGCTGACCGACGAACAGCTGGCGATCCTCGATCGCGACGGTGAGGTCGACTTCACCTACGAGATCGCGCAGATCGGCCGCTTTCGCGTCAACGTCTACCGCGAGCACAACGGCCTGTGCGGCTGCTTCCACTACATCCCCGCCGAGCCCCCCATGCTCAGCGACCTCGGCCTGCCCAACAGCGCTGCCAAGTTGGTCAATCACCAAAACGGCATCGTCTTGATCACCGGACCGGCCGGCAGCGGCAAAACCTCGACCATGGCGGCGCTCATCAACTTGCTCAACGAGGAGCGCACCGATCACATTCTCTCCATCGAAGACCCCATCGAGTACGTCCACGTTTCCAAGAGCTGCATCGTCAATCAACGGCAGGTGCGGCGCGACACGGGCTCCTTCGCGGCGGCGCTGCGCTCGGCCCTGCGCGAGGATCCCGACGTCATTTGCATCGGCGAGCTACGCGACCTGGAGACCATCTCGCTGGCGCTGTCGGCGGCCGAGACCGGGCATCTGGTGCTCGGCACCCTACACACCCAGGGGGCGATCCGCACCATCAACCGCATCGTCGGCGCCTATCCATCATCCCAGCAACCCCAGGTGCGGACCATGCTCTCGGAATCGCTACGGGCCGTCATCTCCCAAAAGCTCATCCCACGCGCCGACCGCTCCGGCGTGGCGCTGGCCTACGAGCTACTCTTGGTCAACCTGGCGGCAGCCAACCTGATCCGCGAAAACCGCACCTTCCAGCTCGGCCAGGTGCTGCAGATGGGCCGTGCCCGCGGCATGCGCTCGATGGATGACTCGCTGAAGGAACTGGTCCAACAGCGCGTGATCAGCAAGGCTGCAGCCGCGCGCGAGGCCGATGACCCCCGACGCTTCGCCTAGACGACTGATCCGGCCATGGCACGCATCGACGCCTATCTGACGCATATCCACAGCCAAAGCGCCTCCGACCTGCATCTGGTGGCGGGCATCGAACCGCGCATGCGCGTGCAGGGGCGCCTCAGGGTCATCGAAGGCACGACGATCCTGGGCGACGCGGAGCTGCGCGACATGATGCGCGAGCTGCCCACGCCCGTTCAGTGGCAGCAATACGAGGAGACCCTCGAGCTCGACTTCGCCTACGGCCTCGAGGGCGTGGGCCGCTTCCGCGCCAACTTCTTCCAACAGGAAAACGGCGCCGCCGCCATCTTCCGGCTCATCCCAGAAGAAATCCTCACGCTCACGGAACTGGACATGCCGCCGGCGGTGGAGAAGTTCGCCCACCTGCGCAGCGGCCTGGTGCTGGTCACCGGCCCCACCGGCGCCGGCAAGTCGACCACCCTGGCGGCCCTCATCGATCTGATCAATGAAACCTACGATCGGCACATCATCACCATCGAAGACCCGATCGAATTCGTGCACCACAACAAAAACTCCCTGATCACCCAGCGTGAGGTCGGCCACCACACCGAAGACTTTCGCACGGCCCTGCGCGCCGCCATCCGCCAGGACGCCGACGTGATCCTGGTGGGCGAATTGCGCGGCCGCGAAGTGGAGCTGGCGATCCTCGCCGCTGAGATGGGCACCCTGGTCTTCGGCACCCTGCACACCAACAGCGCCAGCAAGACCATCGACCGCCTGATCGACATCTTCCCCACCGACCAACAGGATCAGATCCGCATCGGCCTGGCCGAAGCCCTGGCCGGCGTCGTCTCCCAGGTGCTGGTGCCCACCGCCGACGGCAAAGGCCGCGCCGCCGCCGTCGAGATCCTGGTCAAGACCTCGGGCCTGCCCAACATCATCCGCGAGGGCAACACCCCACAGTTGATGACGGTGATCCAGGGCGGCGGTCAACTCGGCATGCAGAGCATGGATGACGCCCTGGAAAAGCTCGTCAAGGCCGGGACCATCCGGCCCAAGGAAGCCTACCAGCGGGCCGCCGACAAGCAGCGCTTCGAGGGCCTCCTGGACGCGCCCATCGACGCGCTGTGAGGGCCGCCGGACGCAGCTCTGGTCCCACTGGCGCGCTGCTGTGGGCTTTGGCCATGGCGTGGGCCGCCTGCCACGGCAGTTCCGCCTCCGAGGCCCCCGCGAATACAAACTCCAAGTCAACCCCGGCCCTGGAGCGAGCAAAACCGGAGCCTCGAGTCGCGCCCTCCGGCACGCCGCCCGAAGGCGCCCGCGTCGTGCTACTCGGCACCGGCACGCCGGTGCCCGACCCCGAGCGCATGGGACCGGCCAGCGCCGTGCTGGCTGGCGGCCGCGCCTACCTCGTCGACGCCGGCCCCGGCATCGTACGGCGCGCTGCCGCGGCCGAAGCCCTGGGCCATCACGAGCTGGCCCCCGAACAGCTCTCGCACGTCTTCATCACCCACCTGCATTCCGACCACACCGTCGGTTATGCCGACCTAATGCTCACGCCGGCGGTGGTCGGCCGCCGACAGCCGCTGCAAGCCTTCGGCCCACCGGGACTCACCGCGATGACGCGCGCCCTGGAGCGGGCCTACGCCGTGGACGCCAGCATCCGCCACGCCGGCAAGTCCCCCGAGCAGCAGCCCGGCTACCGCGTGGTCACGCGCGAGATCGAAGCCGGCGAGGTCTACACCGACGCGGCCGTGCGCGTGCGGGCCGTGAAAGTCCCCCACGGCAGCGTCGAGCACGCCTACGCCTACCGCTTCGACGCCGAAGGCCGCTCCATCGTCTTTTCGGGCGACACCGCACCGAGCGAGGCCCTGGTCGAACTGTGCAGCGGCTGCGACCTGCTGGTGCACGAGGTCTACTGCAGCCAAGGCGTCCGCACTGGGCCACCCTCCTTTCGCGAATACCACGGCAGCTTTCACACCTCGGCCCAGGAACTCGCGGCCCTGGCGACGCGCGCCCGCCCTGGGCTGCTCTTGCTGAGCCACCTGCTCTTCTTTGGCTGCGACGCCGAGACCCTGCTGGCCGAGGTCAAAAGCGGCTACGCGGGCGAAGTGGTGGTGGGAGAGGATCTGGGTGTTTACTGAACGGCGCGCGGGTGCGTTGCTGACGGGCCGCCCCCCCCATTGCGCCGCCGGGCCCCGCCCCACGCTCGATACGCGCTGCTTATCGCCTCGCGGATTCTGACAGAGCCCGCAGGAGCGCAGACGCCTCCCGCCTGCGGTAGCGCCCGTGATTGCCGTCTGCGAAGGGGCGCAGCGAAGCGGTGGCCTCGGCGTTGCGCCGCAGGCGAACCAGACACAAGGCGCGGTTGTACTCGGCTTCCAGCCGCAACACGCCGTCGGGGACCTGCTCGAGGTAGGCGTTCCAGGCCTCGAGCGCAACGCCCCAGTCTCGCAGCACGAAATGGGCTCGATGGGCGACGGCATAGAGACGCCGGGAACGCGTTTCACTGGCGGCCGCAGGCGCCTCGGACACAGCTTCTGCGGCCCCCGGAGGCGTCGCCGGAGACGCCGGCGCGGTCTGTACCGAGCGCCCCCGGCTCCCCACGACAGCGGCAGCCGACGTCGGTCGGACCTCCGCCCCTTCGTCGCGCCCAGGGCTGCCCGAGCCTGCGCCATCGACGCCGAAAACCGGCTGCACGGCTTCGGTGCCTTCGTTCCCCCGCGCCTCGATGCTCCCAGGCGCTGCGGGAGGCTGCATCAAAGATTCACTGCGAGCTGCAACGGGCGGCGGCTCGTCGGCGAAAGCCGCCGCCAGCAAGCGCTGAAGCACAGGTGGCGCGCCGAAGACCATCGCATAGGCAGTCGTGCCGACGGAAAGCACAAGCATCACGCTCGCAAACGCGCTCTGCAACAGGTGCCGGCGCCGCCTGCGCAACAGCAAGGTCGCAGCGATTCGTCGCGCGGTGATGGAGTCGTCGCGCGTGCTACCGGAACACGCCTGCAGCGCCTGGACGTGGCGGCTAAGACTGTCGGGCGGACTCATGCCTCACCCTCCAGGAAGTGCCTGAGCTTGCGCTTGGCATGAAAGAGTCGGCTGCGCACGGTCGCTGCCGGAACGCCCACGACTGCCGCCGCCTCGTTGGCCGACAGCTCCTCGACCTCGCACAGCACGAAGGCCACCCGCTGAGCCAGCGGCAGCCGGTCGAGGCCCGCGCTCAGCTGTCGTGCCAGGGCCCGTCGCTCCACCTGCTCGGGCAAAAGGCCCGCGTCGTGCTCGAGTTCGGCAGCGATGGCGGCCCGCACCGCGGCCTGGTCCAACGCCGCGGCGCTCTCGTCAAAGCGCAGCACCAGGGTGTCGGGCAGCTCCGCCCCCTGGCCCTCGACCATGATGGGCGAGCCGAGCAAAACGCTGAACATCATCACAGGCAAGCACGCCGGCTTCGAGTTTCGGGGCATAAAAGGGAGTGCCCCCAGAACCCGCCGTTGTTTAATCCTGAGCAGAGCAAAGGTCCCAACGGTGATTGAGACAGTCGTCCCGCCGCACAGCGTTCGGCCCACGGCGAAGTCGCCTGCGTGGAGGGAGCTGAGCCCCGCATCAACCCGGCGGCTGCGCCTGGTCCTTGGCGTCTGAGCCTTCTGCGCCTTCTGCGCCCTGCCCGCCTTCCGCACCTTCATCACCCCCAGCCAAGGCCGCGGCGATCGCCTTGTCGAGTGCGTCGAAGTCGGTGGGGTTTTCCACCTTCTTGCCATTCAAGAACAGCGTGGGCGTGCCGTCGACGCGGACCTCTTCGCCGAGCTTGAAGTCGGCGTCGACGCGGTCGGCGTAGGTGGCATCGTCGAGGGACTTCTTGAAGGCCGCCATGTCCAGGCCAAGCGCCACCGCCGTGTGCTCCAGCGACTGGCGATCGAGCGCGGTCTGATCGGCGAAGAGACGGTCGTGGTACTGCCAGAAGCGCCCCTGGGCGTGGGCCGCGAGCGAGGCCTGGGCCGCCAGGTGGGCGTTTTTGTGGAAGGAAAGCGGGAATTGTCGGAAGACGAAGCGCACGCGCTCGCCGTACTTCTCCTTGATCTGCGAGCTCACCGCAGCTGCCCGCGAACAGAAGGGGCACTGGAAGTCCGAGAACTCCACCAGCACGACGCGGGCGTCCGATGGGCCAAACGCCGGCGCGTCGTCGGCGGCGATACGGGCGCGCTTTTCCGCGTCCAGGGGCTTGCCCCCGCCGGCCCGCTCCTTGAGGTCGGTGACGACTTCGTCGTAGTGGGCCAACATCAGCGTGCAGCGTTCGGTGGGAAACTCGGGCGTCTCCTGCCGCACCATGGCGCAGACCTCGGTGTCCTCTCCCAGGTCCTTGCACAACTTGTCGATCAGCACCTGGCAATCCTTGCGCGCGCTGTCGAGTTTCTTGTCGAGCTCGGCCTTGTCCTCCAGGGCGACAGCACAGGCATTGACGCTGATGAGCGAAGTGGCCTCGCGCATCGCAGCGCAGGTGGTGCTGGCCTCACCGCTGTGGTTGCAGACGTGGCTGACCAGGTCGGCACAGGCGGTGGGAGAGACCGCGGTCGTGTCGGCGGCGCCGGTCGATGACTTGTCGCCCTTGCCCGCAGGCGCCTGGTTGCACGCCAGGAGCGAAGCCAGGGCGAGCCATGGCAGCGGTCGCGAAAGGGTTGGGACTGCAGCCGCCACCTCAGTCGCCGATCCGCGCTGAGGCGTTGCCCGCGGCGACCTCGCGGTCGTCCTGATTGAGCGTTGAGAGCTCCAGGTCGACGAGCTTTTGCCCGTCTTCTTCGCGGATCGCAGCCACCTTGGCGCGCGCCCTCAGGGTATCGCCAGGCCAGACCTGGGAGGTGAAGCGCATACCAAATTTAGTTAACCGACCGTCGCCCACGAAGTTGGTCAACATCTTGCCCGTCAGGCCCATGGTCAACATGCCGTGGGCGAAAACGGTGGGATAGCCCGAGACCTTGGTCGCGAAGACCTCGTCGCTGTGGATCGGGTTGTAGTCACCCGAAGCACCCGCGTACATCACGATCTGGGTGCGCTTGAGGTCTTCGACGACCACTTCTTCGTAGGTCTGCCCGACCTGGAGTTCGCTCGCTTTCAGTGCCATCGCTCGTCTCCTCCTCAAGTCTTGTCGATCACGCGCTCGGTGCGCATGCCCACGCTGCGTGCCGTGATCACGAGTTCGCCGTTTTGGTCGTAGAATTCGGTGATGCGCTCGTTGAAGACCAACTTGCCGGCGCGCTTGCTCTCCTTTTCCCAGCTCTCGCCAGCGCGGCTCTTGGTGGTGAGCACGTCGCCGGGCCGCAGGTGCCGGTGGTACTCGAAGTGCTGCTCGGCATGGAGCCCGCCTCCGCCACCGCCGCCACCGCGTCGAGCGGCCGGCTTGGCTTCGGACTTGGCCTGCGCCTTGTCCTTCGCTTCCGCGGGAGCCTCCGCGTTGGCCGGGGGCGCCGAGGGGCGTCGCATCATGCCCGAGGGGTGCTTGCCCGATCCGAACCAGGTGCCGTCGGGCCGGGGCCGAAGGCCGTAGTCGGGATCGAATTGGGCCGAGGCCTGAACGAACGTGGGCGGTGCGATGATGCCGCCGGCCTCGCCGGCGCTCGCCTGCTCCTCGTCGAAGTAGACCGGATTGTAGTCACCCACCGAGCGGGCAAACATCATGATGTGGGAGGCTTCCACCGGAAATCGCTTGACGGCCATCGTCTGTCCTCGCTGTGCAGGGCCGCCACCGACGGCAGCCGCGGCGGAGCATAGGCGCGAAAACCGCACGACAGCAACGGGACCTGGACGCTCGCGTCAGCCGGAGTCGCCGGCTTGGCCGCAGAGTTCGGCCACCAGGCGCAGGACTTCACGCGTCTCAAAGGGCTTTTCCAGGTAGTGGTCGGCGCTGGTGGCCTGATGCGGGTCGGCGGGCTCGCCCGAAGCCACGATCACGGGCAATGATGGATGGTGCTCTCGCAGCCACTCCACCAGCGCCCAGCCGGGTACGTCGGGCAGCCCCAAGTCCGCGATTACCAGGTCAAATCGGGGACCGGCACCGAGCAGCTCCTTGGCGCGTCCGGCGTCGGCCGCCAGCTCCACGGCATAGCCGCCGCGTACCAGCGTTCGCCGGTAGATCTTTTGCAGCATCGGGTCGTCGTCGACCACCAGGACCGTGCGCGCACTCATTCGCTTCTGCTCGCCGGTGGGACGAAAACACGCCCCCAGGCAGCCAGTGAATTCCGGCAGCCCGGGAGGCCGATGTCAATGCCTCAGCCCCCCACAGCGGCCGATTGCTGCTGTGAGAGCTTGGACACGAACGCAGACCTGGGAAAAACCCCTCAGCCCGCTTCGGAAAAGCCGTAGGGCAGGGCAGCCTCGACCTCGGCCAGCTGCTTCGCACCCTCCAACAGCTCCGTGGTGGAATCCCAGCGCCCGCTCAACAGCTGCCCGCGCGGGCCCTCGGGCATGGTGGCGTCGATGCCGTCGCCCGCGGCCCCGAAGCTCACGCGCCCGGCTTCAAGGTCCAGCGTGAGCGCGAGTTCCGGGTCGGCGTCAACCGCAGCCATCAGACGGCGGATGGCCGCGGGCTCGGCCGTGACGCAGGGAATGCCCAGGGCGACGCAGTTGCCGAAGAAAATCTCGGCAAAACTCTCGCCGACCACCGCCTTGATGCCCCTGTGCCAGCGCATCAGGGCCTGGGGCGCGTGCTCGCGCGAGCTGCCACAGCCGAAGTTGCGATTGACCACCAGGATCTCGGCCTCGGCACGTTCGGGACGATCGAAGGGATGCTGCTGGCCGGCCTCGGCCAGCTGTTTGCGGTCGTCCTCGAAGGCGTGCTCGCCGAGTCCGTCGAAGGTGACCGCGCGCAGGTAGCGGGCGGGGATGATGCGGTCGGTGTCGATGTCATTGCCTGAAAGGGCCACCGCCCGGCCACTGATGCGTGTGCGCTTGACGTCTTGCATGGTGTGTTCTCTCTATGTGCTTGCGTTGAAGACTCGGATGGTCGCGGCCTCAGCTGACCCCAAAGACGCTGCGGGCGTCGGCCACTTCGCCGCAGACCGCCGCGGCGGCCACCATCAGCGGCGACATCAGCAACGTGCGTCCGGTGGGCGACCCCTGGCGGCCCTTGAAGTTGCGATTGGACGACGATGCGCACAGCTCGCGCCCGGCGAGCTTGTCCGGGTTCATCGCCAGGCACATGGAACAGCCGGCCTCGCGAAATTCGAAGCCCGCCTCCTCGAAAACGCGGTCATAGCCCGCTTCGACCAACCGCGCCCTCACCTTCTGCGAACCAGGCACGACCAATGCGCGCACGCCCTTCGCCACCCTCTTGCCGCTCTTTTGCAGGTGCTTGACCACCTCCTCGAAGTCGCTAAAGCGGCCGTTGGTGCAGGAGCCGATAAAGGCCACGTCGACTTTCTTGCCGGCGATGGCACTGCCGGGCTCGAAGTCCATGTAGGCGTAGGCCTCGCGCACCACCTCGCGGTCGGCCTCCTCGAAGCGCTCGGGCTCGGGGACCTGCCCGCCCACCGAGGTCGACTGGGCCGGCGTGATGCCCCAGGTCACCATCGGCTCGATGTCGGCGGCGTCGTAACGCACCACCTCGGCGTACTCGGCGTCGGAATCGCTCCTCACCGACTGCCAGTATTCGCGGGCGCGATCCCAGGCCGCGCCGCTGGGGGCGTAGGGACGCCCCTTCAAGTACCCGTAGGTGGTCTCGTCGGGGTTGACGTAGCCGACCCGTGCGCCGCCCTCGATGGACATGTTGCAGACCGTCATGCGCTCTTCCATGGAGAACCCCTCGAAGACGCTGCCAGCGAATTCGTAGGCGTAGCCGACGCCGCCCTGCACGCCGAGCTGCTGGATGATGTAGAGGATCACGTCCTTGGCGTAAACTCCAGGTGAAAGCCTGCCCTCGACCTCGATGCGGCGCACCTTCAGTCGACCCATGGCCAGCGACTGGGTGGCCAGAACGTCGCGCACCTGGGAAGTGCCGATGCCGAAGGCGATGGCGCCGAAGGCACCGTGGGTGGAGGTGTGGGAGTCGCCGCAGCAGACCGTCATGCCCGGTTGGGTCAGGCCAAGCTCCGGCCCCACCACATGCACGATGCCCTGCTCACCCTGCTCGGGCGAGAGGTAGCGAATGCCGTTGTCCTTGCAGTTATTCTCCAGCTCCACGAGCATCTGCTCGGCCAGATCATCGGCGAACGGGCGCAATTGACTCGTAGTTGGGATGATATGATCGCAGGTGGCGAAGGTTCGCCCCGGATAGGCAACCGACAGGCCGCGCTCGCGCAACATGGCAAAGGCCTGAGGCGAGGTGACCTCGTGGATCAGGTGCAGGCCCATCATCAGCTGGTACTGACCGGACTCCAGCTTGCGAACGGCGTGCTTGTCGAAAACCTTGTCGTACAGACTTTTACCCATGATCTGCTCCTGTGTGGCCCGGGCCCTCAGTCGGCATCCCGGTAAGACTCGATGCGGGCGACCAGCGCGTCGCCCAGGACATTGAAAGCCGCGACCTGCTCGGCCGGCAGGTCCGACCAGATCTCGGCGATGGCCCGCTCGCGGTAGCCGCGCAGCCGCTCCATGGTGACCTGGCCGTGGCGGCTCAGCCGATAGTGGCGCTGGCGCCCGTCGCCGGCCGCGACCTCCACTTCGACCAGCCCCTTGTCCAAGAGCTGCCGCAGCACCTTGGACACCGCCGCCGGCGTGCTCTGACGCTCGCGGGCGAACATGGAGGGCATGAAGTGCTCGCTGGCGATCTCCTCCAACACCCGCCACTGGGCCTCGCTCAGCCCCACGCGCGCCGAAAGCTCCCGGCGCCGTACCTGGAAGAGGTCGGTCAACCGCTGAAGCAGCTCGATGGCGCGGTGGATGTCGCGGGTTTCTGTGGCCGGGGCCATTCTCAAATAGTTAACTACACTCAATAGTTTGTCAAGGAAAACTTCTCGCCCGTCCCAAGCCATGGCAACCTTTCGGTCTTGTCATGCGATCGGAGCCGCAGCCCATGCCATCGACCCGAACGACCCGATTTTACTGGTTTTTTCTTGCCCTCCTCGGCGCTGGGGCGTGCGGCGACGACGGCGCTTCGGGCCCTGTCGGCGGCGGCGACGGCGGCGTGGACGACGGCGGCCTGCCGGTCGATTCCGGCAACCCGGCCGACCGCACCAACAAGCTCGCCGGCGACCCCGTGGTGCGCGGTCCCAGCATCGAAGAGCTGGCCGACATGCTGGTGATGGCCCTCTGCACCGAGATCGAAGCCTGCCTGGGCGCCGATGTGCTGGCCCAGAGCTTCGGCGACGAGAGCTGCGTCGAACGCTTCGGCGCCCAGCTCGACGACGGCGGTTTCGCTCGGGTCCAGGACGCCGTCGACGACGGCCGCGTGAGCTACGACCCCAGCGCCACCGACGCCTGCCTGGCCTCGCTCACGGGCCTCGGCTGTGACGTGGGCACCCGGCGCATCGAGAGCGACGAAAACTGCGCCGCGATCTTCGTCGGCAGCGTGGAGCCCGGCGGCGCCTGCGCGCTCGACGCCGACTGCAAGGGCACCGCCTTCTGTCAGCTCGGCGACAGCTGCCCCGGCACCTGTACCGAGCTGCTGGCGGCGGGCCAGGCCTGCACCGACGACGACGAGTGCCAGGACGGCCTCGGCTGCGACGAGCTGAGTCTGCGCTGCGTTCGTCCGGCCCAACTCGGCGAGAGCTGCGGCGGCAGCATCGCGGCCGACTGCAAGCTGGGCCTCAGCTGCGTGGGCGACGACGAGGACATGGGCATCGCCGGCAGCTGCCAGGATCCGGCCGGCTTCTGGGTCGGCGAGCTGGGCGAGACCTGTAACTTCGACACCGCCACGCTCTGCGTCGAGGGCCTCTCCTGCGTGATCGAGGTCAGCCTCAGCGGCGCCACCTTCACCTGCCAGGAGCCCGTCGGCTCGGGCGAGCCCTGCAAGGTGGGCCTGCCCATGCCCTGCCCCGCGGGCGAGTACTGCGACGGCGACGTCTTCAATAACGACTTCGCCGGCGACTGCGTGCCGCTGCCGGGTGCGGGCGAGCCCTGCGCCCAGACCTTCGGCGCCGTATGTGCTCCGGGGCTGCAGTGCGACGAGGACGAAAAGTGCCGCCCGGTCAACCGCCTGGGCCAGCCCTGCATCAGCGACAAGGGCTGCGCCAGCGACTACTGCCAGGACGGCCTGTGCATCGAGCCCCCGCTGTGCACATTGTAGATGTAAACCGTCGGCGCGCGCACCGAGCTTCCGCGGCGGAGATCCCATGAGCAAAGTCATCGACGAACTGGACCGCGACCATCGCAATCTCGAGGCCCTCCTCCACGTGCTCGAGCACCAGCTCGAGCAGCTGCGCCGCGGCGGCGACCCGGACTACCGGCTGATCGAAGAGGTACTCGACTACTGCACCTCCTACGCCGACCAGCGCCACCATCCCATCGAAGATCGGGTCTACGCAGCCCTGGAACGCGATTCAGGCACCATCGGCGAGCTCAGCCGCGGGCTGCACGAGGATCACGAAAACCTGGCCGCGCTGACTGCGACCTTCCACGAACGCATCGAAGACGTGCTGGGCGACGGCATGATGCCTCGCGACGCATTGATCGAGCTGGGCGAGCGCTTTCTGACCGACTACAGAAACCACATGCGCCTGGAAGAACGTTTCCTCTTCCCCGCCGCCAAGAAAGCGCTGAGCGATGGCGACTGGGCGGCCATCGGCGCCGCCTACGAAGCGATTGAAGATCCCGTCTTCGGCGAGGCGGGCGAAGCGCGCTTTGCCGCGCTGCGGGCCCACATCCACGCACTCGATCGCATCGAATGAGCGAGCCCCCGAGCGAACTTTCCGAGCGCCCCAGCCGCTCCGAGCTGAAGCGTCGCGCCGCCGAAGTCAGCCGCCTGGCCGAACGCCTGGCCGAGTTGCCCGAGCGCGATCTGGACGCCATCGTGGCCGACGACGAAGTCCGCGAAGCCATCGCCCAGTGCCGCCCGCTGCGCAAGAACGCCAGAAGCCGCCAGCTGCGCCTGATTGCCAAACTCCTGCGCGCAAGCGATCGCGGCCCCATCGAAGCGGGCCTGAGCCAACTGGAGGGCAAGCATCGCAAGCGCGTGCGCCGCGAACACGAGCAGGAGGCCTGGCGCCAGCGCCTGTTGAGCGAAGGCGATCGCGCCCTGGACGAACTCGTTGAGCTTTACCCCGAAGCCGATCGCAACCACCTGCGCACACTCATCCGCAGCGCGCGCAAGGAGCCACCGAGCCCGCGCAGCAAGCACGCCTCCCGCGAGATCCTACGCAGCCTGACGACAATTGTCGGCCGCGAGGGCTGAGCCAGCCCGCGATCCGGGGTATGAAGGTCCCGCGCCCCAAGGCCGCGCAGCCATGATCAAGTACATCGGCTCCAAGCGCACCCTGACCTCGCTGCTGGTCTCGATTCTGGAAGCACTCCCGAACTTCCACTCGATCATCGATCTGTTCTCGGGGACCTCGCGTGTGGGCCACGCCTTCAAGGCCGCCGGCTATCGCGTCGCCAGCAACGACCTCAACGCCTACGCCCACAGCCTGGCCACCTGCTACGTGCAGGCCGACCGCGAGCGCGTGGAGCGCGACGCCCGGCGCTTGATCGCCGAATTCAGCCGCCTGCCGGGCCGCGACGGCTACTTCACCGAGACCTTCTGTCGCCGCTCGCGTTTCTTTCAGCCCCACAACGGCGCCCGCGTCGACGCCATCCGCGAGGCGATCGCGGCGCGAAATCTGGATCCTGAGCTCGAACACGTGCTGCTGGTCTCGCTGATGGAAGCCGCCGATCGCGTCGACTCCACCTGCGGGTTGCAGATGGCCTACGTCAAGAGCTGGGCCAAGCGCGCCTACAATAACCTGGAGTTACGACTGCCCGAAGTACTGCCGGCTTTGCCGCAGGGCCGCTGCGAAGCCCACCGCCTCGACGCACGACAGGCCGCGCGCGAGCTACGCGCCGATGTGGCCTACCTGGACCCGCCCTACAACAGCCACTCCTACCTGGGCAACTACCACATCTGGGAGAGCCTGGTGCTGTGGGACAAACCTGAAGTTTATGGCGTGGCCTGCAAACGCGTGGACTGCCGCACGCGCAAGAGCGACTTCAACCAAAGACGCCGCCACGTGGAAGCCTTCCAGGAAACCTACCGGGCGCTCGACTGCCCGCTGGTGATGGTCTCTTTCAACAACGAGGGCTTCCAGAGCCGCCAACAGATGCAGGCCCTGCTGGCCGAGCGAGGCCCGGTCTTCGTGATCAGCCGCGACTTCAAGCGCTACGTGGGCGCCCAGATCGGCATCCACAATCCGAAAGGAGAGCGCGTCGGAGAGGTCACCCACCTCAACAACAAGGAGTTCATCTACCTGGTGCCGACCGAAGCCGGTCGGCGCACGGTGGGCCTCGAAGCTCGCCTGCGGGCGATCGCCGAGCGCGCAGACGAGCCCAAAACGCCAAAGGCGCCCCAGCGCAGGCGAGCGGCCCGCGCGCCCGTGCGCGACACCGACGCCCTGCGCGCTCGCATCCTGCAGGCACTGCGTCGCCGCGGCCCCCAGTCCATGGCGGAGCTCGGGCGTGCCCTGCAGCTCAGCGAATACCACCTGCGCTTGCACCTTGGAGCCCTTGCAAACGCCGGCGCCGTACGCCGCGACGAAGCGGGACGCCCGCGGCGCTACAGACTGGCGGAGCAAATCGCCGATGGTTGACCACCACGCAGCCGCAGCACCCCTTGCCGCCGGCCGGGACTACGTGGGATACCCCGCCGACGTGGGCGAACGCAGCCGCATTCCCTCGCGCATCACCCTGGCCAGCGTCCTGCTGAGCGTGGTGCTGACGGTCCCGCTGGTCGCCGTCTACCTGACCTACGGAAGCCAGCTGGCGCTGGCCCAGGCGGCCGACAGCTTCACCGACGCCTTCACGGCCCTGGCCCTGCTCTACTCGCTGCACGTGGGCTCGCAGCCGGCCGACGCCGAGCACCCCCGCGGCCACCACCGGGCCGAACCGATCGCGGCGCTGGTGGCGGCGGTGCTGGCCGGGGTGCTGGCGGTGGAGGTCTTCCACCGCGCTCTCGATGCATTGAGCACCGAAACGCCCGCGGTGATGGGCTGGCCCCTGGCGGCGGCATTCGCGGTCAAAGTGGTGGCCAAGACACTGCTCAGCTCGGTGTCGGGGCGCTACTACCGAAAGCTCGGCAGCCCTGCCCTACAAGCGCTCCAGGTCGACGCCAGAAACGACGTGCTGGTGGGGCTACTGGCCCTGGTCGGCTTCTTCGCCGCCCGCTACGGCTCCAGCGGCTGGGACGCCTGGCTGGCGCTGCCCATCGCCTGCTGGATCGCGGCGGCGGGCCTGGGTCTGGCGCGCGAAAATATTCGCTTCCTGATGGGCGAGGCACCGCCCGAAGCGCGACAGCAAGAGCTGATGCAAATCGCCGGCGAGACCCGTGGCGTCGACTCGGTGCATGCGCTGACCGCGCGCTACGACGGCACCGGCCTCGACGTCACGCTGCATGTGGTGGTCGACGAGAACCTGGTGCTGCGCGACGCCCACGACATCGCAGAGAGCGTCGAACTGCGCCTGATGCAGGAACCCGACGTGCTGCACGCCATGGTGCACGTGGACGTGGAAGCCGATCACGCCTAAGGGCTTACAGCGGCGCCCAAAGCCGCCCGCTTCAGCAAGGCCCTGAGCAACTCGTCTCGGCCCAGACGTTCACTGGAGCTGAAGGCCATCACGGGCCGGCCTGCCTGGCGCTCGATGGCGAGCATCGCCGGCTTGCGCCGATTGCGCGGCAGCTTGTCGAGCTTGGTCGCCACCAGCAGCGCCTCGCGGTCGATGTGCTGGAGAAACTCCAGCAGCTGCGAGTCTTCCTCGAGCAATCCGCGGCGCACGTCGATGATCAGCACCACGCAGCGCAGGCCCGCCCGCTGCTGCAGGTAACCTTCGATCATCGGCCCCCACGACATGCGCTCGCTCTTGCTGCGGCGCGCGTAGCCGTAGCCCGGCAGGTCGACCAAATCGAACGTGCCGGCGCTCAGCTCGACGCGAAAGAGATTCAAGCCCCGGGTGCAGCCGGGCGTCGAGCTGGTGCGCACCAGGTTGCGGCGGCCCAGCAGCGTGTTGATCAGGCTCGACTTGCCCACATTGGAGCGCCCGGCGAAGGCCAGCTCCGCGTAGATCGGCGGCGGCAGGCCCTGTACGGCCGTGGCAGAAGCGACGAAGCGGGCGTCGTGAATGGCCGGTGGGGGCTGCTGTGTCATGGGTCGGGGGCCGCGGAGTCGGAAGCTGCGCCACCCGGGGCGACCCTGCGGCGCAGGGCGTCGGTCAGCGCCGTCAACTCGCCGGAGCCCAAGAGGTAGCTCGCCGCCAGGTACACCGCCAGTCCAAAGCACAAAAGCAGGACAAAGACGCCCAGGTTCGGCAGGTGCCCCCCGCCCAGCTCCCAGCGCCCGAGCACGGCGATTTCATGGATCACCACGCCCATGACAGTGGCCGCCACACCCGCGCGCACCAGGGCGACCAGCAAAGGTCGCAGCTCCAGCACCCCCAACCGGCGCCGTAGCATGATGAGCAAGAGCAGCAGCTGCAAGAGCGCCGCCGCGCTGGTCGCCGCCGCGATCGCCACGTGGCCCCACGGCGCCATGGTGGCGGCACTGAGCGCGACAAAGGTCAGCAGATTCGCCGCCGCACACAGCACCGGCGTGCGCGTATCGTTGTAGGCGTAGAACATGCGCGTGGTGGTATGGGTCGCCGCCACCGCCCACACTCCCGGCGCCAGCCAAGCCAACGCGCGCGCGGTCTGCACCACCTGCTCGCGGCCGAAAGCGCCGCGCCCGAAGATCATGCAGACGGTGGGCTCGGCGATCACGCTCAGGGCCACCGCCGCGGGCACGGCGATAAACAGCGAGAGCCTGAGACTGTGCCCAAAGGCCTCGCGCGCGGCGGCGTCGTCGCCCTGGCTGTGCAGGCGGGCGAAGCTCGGCAGGGCCGCCGAAGCCACCGCCACCGCGAACATGCCCTGGGGGATCTCCACCAGCCGCTGGGCGTAATAGAGGTAGCTCTGGGCTCCCGACGGCAGAAACGACGCCAGCAGCCGCGAGAGCAGGATGTTGAGCTGGTAGACGCCGGTGCCGAGCACCAGCGGCGCGATCAGCAGAAAGCTTCGCCGCACCTGGGGGTCGCCCACGGCCAAGCGCGGTCGCGGCGACAGCCCGTGCCGGCGCAGACTCGGCACCTGCACCAGCACCTGCAGGGCACCGCCGACCAACGCCGCCAGCCCGAGCCCCGCCACCGACTCCAGTCCCAGGCCGAGGGCCACGGGCACGAAGAGCCAGGGAGTGGCGATCAGCGCCAGATTCAACAGCGCCGGACTGAAAGCCGGCAGCAGAAAGCGCCCCACGGCGTTGAGGGCGCCACTGAGCAGGGCGGCCACGCCAGCAAAAAGAATGTAGGGGAAGACCAGGGCCGTCAGCTGCACCACGGTGGAGAACTTGCCGGCATCACCTCGGTAGCCGCCACCGTAGAGCATGGCCAAGAGCGGCGCCCCGAGCACCCCCAGGGCGCTGACCAGCAGCAGCGTCAAAAGCAGCGCACCGCAGAAGCGCTGCAGATAGAGGCGGGCCTGCTCGCGCCCCTCGCGCTCGTCGAGCTCGCTGAAGATCGGGATGAAGGCCGCCGACACCGCCCCTTCGCCCAGCACCCGCCGCAGGGTGTTGGGGATCGTCCAGGCCACGAAGAACGCGTCGGTGGCAGGCAGGGCGAAGCTCGCCGCGATCACCGCGTCGCGCACGGCTCCCAAGAGGCGTGACCCCAGAGTACCCAGCGCCGCAAGGCCGGCCCGCCGGGTGATCGCATTGCCCTCGGCGGCCGACTCGACCATGGCAGCTGTATCGGCCCGGCGGGCGCCCGGTGTCAAACCAGCGACATGGACCGCGCTGGCGAAGCGCCTGCAGGTCCGGCTTTGGTTGACAAGGCCGCTACCTGGGGGTAGGTCTCCCGCCCCTGTAATACTCCCGGAGCGATCCCTTGGCGAACCACGCTTCCGCGCGCAAGCGCATCCGACAGACCGAGACGATCACGCAGCGGAACAAGCACTTCCGCAGCACCACGCGCACCCACGTCAAGCGCGTGCGTGCGGCCATCAGCGCCGGCGACAAGGCGGCAGCCGAAGCGGCACTGGCGATGTGCACCAAGCGCATCGACCAGGCGGTCCAGAAGGGCCTGTGGCACCGCAAGGCCGGCTCCCGCTACATCTCGCGCCTGACCTCCCAGGTGCGCGCGCTCGAAGGCTAGCGCGCCCGGGGGGATCTGTTTCAAAGCGACTTGGGCGACGACTTGGGCGACGACTTGGGGGACGCCTCAGCTGAGGCGAAAGTCGTCGGCCTGGCGCGGCGGCGCTTCTTGCAGAAGCCGGGTCGATAGAGCCGGGGCGCGGGGCAGCCGCGGCTGTGGGGCGGGCACTCGATGCGCACGTGGAAGTGGGCGTGGTGGCCACCGACCACCTGCAGGCGATCGACCACCTCGCCAAAGCGAGCCGCATCCTCGGGATGGCGCGCCAGATGCCGGCAAACGCGGCGCTGAAAGCCCGCGCTGACGTAGATCACATCCACCATGCTGCGCTCGGGATCGGGACCGCCATCCACGAAGAGCTGCATCAACTCCAGGGTCTCGCGCAGCGCGATGGGGCACGACGCCTCAACCCCCGGCCGACCACAATCCTCGTAGAAGTAGTGGACGTCAACGTCGAGGCCGTTGCGGTGGCTGCTGTGGACGCGACGCCCGTCGGCTTCACGGATGGTTCCGCCATGGCGCCGCGAGAGATCGCCCACCGCCATGCTGTGGCCCGGATAGCGGGTCTGCAATGACGCGCCCACCTGCTGGATCAGCTCCACCAGCTCGTAGGTGCCGAAGTTGCGCTTCAAGGTCGGGTTGACCAGGTCCACACCGGGCATTCCCGGTCGCAGCTCGGTGGCCTCGCGCAGACGCGCGCGACGATCGGTGCGGCGATCGTCGACGGGCTGGTGGGGAGCGCCCAGCGCCTGGACGACCGGCGACGGATTCGGAAAATAGGCCGTCAGCTCGTGCACGTCCGGACCGGGCTGCGGCAGCCGCGCCACGATCTCCAGGGCCTGCAGCACCACCGGCGCCGAAGCGCCGCCAGCTCCCGAGACCAGGCTGGCAAAGCCGGCGAGAACCAGGCCGAAGAGCAGCGCGGGCCTACGGAACAACGGCATCGCGACGGTTTTCCACAGCGCACCCCGCGCTGGCAATGGCCACGGGGCATTTAAGTACCAAAATTGCACATTTTTCGGTGCTGCGATCCCATGCTGGAGACGACGACGCTCGTTGACCGACGATCCGTCGGCCCGCGCGCTCAATCGCAGCGCGTGCGCAGGCGGCGATGGGGCTCGGGCTCGAGCGACAGCGGCAGGTGCACATCCACACTGCCGCTGGGTTCGGGCGCCGGGAAGCGAAGGGAGGTGGCGGCGTCGAGCACGCAAGCGCCCAGACGGGCGTCGCCGATCGCGTCCCCCAGCAGGCAGCCTCGCTCCACCTTGCCGCCCGGCCCCACCCGCAGCGCCATCGAAAGCCGCCCCCCGACGGCGGCCGCCCCCCGGGCCTGCGCCATGCACGCCGCGGCGGCCTGCTGCAGCGGCGCAAGGGCCGCGACGACCGCCTCCCGCGGCAGGTCCCCGAAGGCCGCGTCGGCCGCCAGCTCCGGCAGGCCGTCGGGGCAGCGCTGGAGCGCTGGCGGCGGGGTCTCGCCGGGCAGCTCCGTGCCCTTGGGCAGCAGCACCGAGAGGGCTACGGAGCGCCCGGCCGGCAGCTGGTAGAGCAGCTGATCGAGGACCTCGACTGAAATGGCCGCATCGGCGCTGACATAGAGGGCGCGCTCGACGCCCCCCGTTGCCGACTCCACCGTGAGCAGGCGTGACACCACCTGGTCGGGCCGCAGGGGGCCATCTTCGGTGGTCGCCTGGCGCTCGCCATAGCGCAGGAAGACACCGTCGGCGGTCAGCGCCAGCAGCGCCAAACGCTGGTCCGGCGCCTGCGGCGGCGTTGCGGTGAAGGCCGCCGCCACTTGCCGGCCGCCGGACGAGTCGCCGGACGAGCCGCCCGCGAGCACGCCCCAGGCACTCAAAATGGCCACCGGCCCCCGGTCGCGCTCGAGCCGATCGGCCAGACGCGCGGGCGGCTCGGGCAGCTGGTCGAGGGCGGGCATGAGCGGGGCGTGCAACACGAATGCGTCGCCGCGCCGGCCCAGGATGCAATCGGCTCCGGAAGCGCCACCGCCGTGGCGAAGCAGCCCTCGGGCCAGGCGCAGCAGGGCGGCGAAGTCGGAGTCGGTGCCGAGATCGCGCGCGGGTGGCGGCGTGGACGCAGTCTTGGATTCGGCCGCGAGCTCACCGCCGACCGTGGCCGCGGCAGCCTGCGGCGGTGCTTCGGTCGCCGGCTGCCCCGGATCCTTGGGCTGCGACCCGGAGCAGGCGCAGGCGATGACCAACAGCGGCGAAACCAGCCGATGCATGGCGCCACCATAGCAGCCGCCGGGGAGCTGGCGCGCCATTCCCCGAAAAGTTGCTGTGATCAAGGCACCGGTGCATAGCTCGAAGGGTGATGGCGAGAGGATGGCTGCAGTCGCGCGCCACTGGACGCCGCCCGCTCCGATGGCTGCTGCCATTCGCGCTGGTGCTGTGGGCGGGCTCGGGAGTGAGCGCGAGTCCCGGCGGCCAGGGTCGCCCCCTGGCCGCCACCGAGGTGAACCTACGCCCGCCACCGGGGCTGCGCAGCCGCTCGCTGGGCGCGGCCCATCGCGGAACGCTGGTCAATGGCATGAAAGTCCGCGAGTCCGCGTACCTGCGCTACGTGGGCGAGTACGCCCGGGGCGGCAATTTCTACGGCACCTGGGAGCTGGTGCAGCTGCTCGAACGGGCCGCGCGGCGCGTGGCCTTTCGGCTGCCTGGCGCCAAGCTCTCCATCGGCGAGCTGTCAGCCCAGGACGGTGGCCGCCTCGACGGCCATCGCTCCCACCGAAGCGGCCGCGACGCCGACATCGGCTTTTACCTGACGCTGCCCGACGGCCGCCCCTACTACACCCACTCCTTCGCGGATATGGACGGCCGCGGCCGCGGCATGGCCCCCAACGGCTACCTGCGCTTCGACGACGCCCGCAACTGGGAGCTGGTCGCCAAGCTGGTGACCGACGGCGAAGCGCGCGTGCAGTACATCTTCGTCTCCGAACCGCTCAAGGCCCGGATCCTGCGCGAAGGGGAAAAGCGCGGCGCCCACCGGCAAGTCCTCGAGCGCGTGCGCGCGGTGCTGGTCGAGCCCAACCACGGTCACCCCCACCAAAACCACTTCCACGTGCGCATCTACTGCGCCCCGGCCGACCGCGGCCGCTGCGAAGACCGGCCGCCCTATTGGCCCTGGTACCCCGGGAGCCCACCGGGCGGCGTCTATTCCACGCTTTCCAGACCTTAGGGCTCGCACGGGCCTTGAGTCGCAGCAGCACAACTCCCGGCATTGCTACGGGATGGCGCCGCCCGGCGGCCTCTGACACACTTGGGGCCATGGTGAGCCCGGGTCCTCTCAGGGATTCGCGGAAGAGCCGGGCGCTTTGGCGCGCGGCTGCGGCGTTGGTCTGCGGACTGCTCGCCGCCGCGACACCCATCGCGCGCGCCGGGGGCGAGGGAGGCCTGAGCCCGACCGAGCTTGCGCGACTGCAGAAGGGCGAGCTGGTCCAGCGCCCGGTGCGCGAGCAACGCGGCGACATGGAGCTGATGGGCGGCAGCAGCTACCAGGTGATCGACGCCAGACCCGAGATCGTCTGGCAGGCCCTGCTCGACACCAGCCACTACGATCGCATGCTGCCCCAGCTGGCCGAGGCCCGGGTGCTCAGCGAGCAGGGCGACGCGCGCAAGGTGTTCATGCGCCACACCACCGCCGGGCTCGTCGACACCAGCTACTACCTGGACCTCAAGCTCGACCACGCCCAGCGCGATCTGGCCTTCCGCGTCGACGAGAGCAAGGACAACGGTATCCGCGCCGCCTGGGGCTTCTACACCGTGCGCCCCCACCCCGGCGGCAAGTCGCTGCTGGCCTACGCCGTGATGGCCGACATCGGCCAAGGGCTGGGCGTGGCCGTGGTCCGGGGCACCGTGCACACCTGGATGCTGAAGGTGCCGTGGATGGTCAAGCGCTTCGTCGAGGGCAGCGGCCGCCACATCTACCACTGAGCCGCGGGCATCGGCCCCACACACACTCCTCGGATGGCAACATAAAGCCCTGTGTTGTCAGGGATTTATGGGTGCGCATTTTTCGTCCAAGCCCCTGGTCAACCGGGGCATGTGGGGTATGGTAGGGGACAAGTCCGAAAGGTGGAGTGATGAACAGGCTGCGAACCCTACGCGCCCGGAGCCGTGCCTGCCTGGCGCTGTTCTGTATGGCGGCAATCGTTTCATGTGGCGGGGGCGACGAAGACGGTCGAACCGGCAGCGGCGGCCTGAGCAGCGGCGGCACCGGCACGGGCTTCGGCAACCCGGAGTCCAGCGGCGCCAGTGGCGCCGGCAGCGGCTTCGGCAATCCGACCGCCACGGTGACGGGAACCGCCGACAATGTTGCCAACGAACCCTGCGCCTCGGCCAATGTGCGCACCACCCGGGCCCAGCCGACGATCGAGTTCGTCGTCGACGGCTCGGGCAGCATGTGTGCCGTGTTCGGCCCCCAGACGCGCTGGACCGCGCTGCGTTCGGCGCTGCTCGACCCGGTCGAGGGGCTGATCTATCGACTGCAGCAGACGGTGGTCTTCGGCTCGGTGATCTACGACGGCACCATCGATCAATTTCTGGCCCTCGGCGCTGTGGGCACCCCCTCTCCGCCCTGCGCCTCGAACTACCTCCAGATGAAAGCCGCCGGCGAGTGTCCCCAGCTGGTCGACGTGCCGCCGGCGCTCAACAACGCCGCCGCCATCGACGCCGGCTTCCCGCAGGTCGAGCTGGGCGGCTCGACGCCCACCGACCGCGCCCTGATGTGGACCATGGACCGCCTGATCGAGCAGCAGGTGAGCGGACCCGACACGGAGATGGAGCCCCAGTACGTGATCCTGGCCACCGACGGCGCGCCCAACGACATCTGCGTCGGTGGCCTCGGCGGCGACGGCAGCATCCAGCGCCAGAACGTGCTGGCCGAGGTGGACCGCGGCGCCGCCAACGGCATCCGCACCTTTGTGATCAGCCTGGCGGGCAACGACCCGAACCTGCAGGCCCACCTCGACGAGGTCGCGCGCCACGGCGATCCCGGCAACCCCAACGCCGTGACCTACAATCCCACGAACAAGGCCGACCTGGTCTCGGCCCTGGCCAAGCTGGTGGGCGGCGCCGTCGGCTGTGACATCTTCCTCGACAACGGCACCGTGAAGGCCGGCTCCGAGTGCACCGGCGAGGTCACCCTCAGCGGCAACCACCTGCCCTGCTGCACCGGCGCCCCCGGCGCCTACACCTGCGACGGCGTGCCCATGGCCGACGCCAACGGCTGGCGCCTCAAGGACGAGCGCACCCTGGAGCTGATGGGTCTGACCTGCCTCGACTTCCTGAATTCGACTGAGACCAGCCTGCTGGCGGAGTTCCCCTGCGGCGTCTTCGTTCCGGACTGAGGCTTCGTCTCCGGGTGACGGTGAGCTACAGCCCCTGCTCCAGACGGCGCTCCGAGAACTGACTCTCGGTAACGCTGGCCTGGTTGAACTTCATGGTGTTGGTCTCGAGCAGGGTCTGCGAATCCACCTTGCCGCCGCGCACGGTGCGCACGGCCAGACGCTTGGCGACCCAAATGCCGTCGATCTTTTCGAAGTTGCTGAACTTCATGTACTTCAGCTTCTTGCCCTCTTTGACCCAGGCCTTGACCTGTACAGGCATCAGCTTGCTCTTGCTGATCCAGGTGTGGGTCTTGACGTAGCCGGTCTCCTTCTTTTCCTTTTCGCTGCGCGGTCGCGCCTCCAGCAGCCAGCAGTCCTCGCCGTCGACCTTCACGCTCTGTTCGATGATCGCGTAGTCGTACTGCTCGGGGTCCTTCTTGGTCATGTCCGAATAGGTCAGGTCGGTGCCCATGAAGGAGCCGCTGCGGTCGGAGGTCGAGATGCGCGTGGACTTGTGCAGACTCGGCAAATAGAGCCACTGGTCGTCTTCTTTTTTGCCGTCGTCGAAGTCCACCGACAAAAGGCCCGTGTTGCGCACGTCGGCGGGGGCTTCGAAGAAGATGATGCTGCGGGTGCCCCCGTCGAACTTCAGGCTCTGCTGGTTGAGCTTGCGCACGCGCTTGCGACCGGCCGCATCCTGCAGCGTGAGGGTGACGCGCGAGACGATGCGGTCGCCGCTCTCGCGGTCCTCGACGGCCTTGGCGATGGCGCGGGCATCTTTGGTGTTGGGATCGAGCGCCAGAGCCGGCGCGGCCAGCGAAGAGAGCAGGCCGGCGCCCAGTGCCACGCGGGCGGCGGTGCCGCGCAAAAGTGCGCGTAGCAGGGGGAAGTTCGCTTGGGACGCAGGGAGCAGCTTGTGTAGGCGGTGATACGACACGTTTCGGTCCTCTCTGGAGATGCTCGGCTTTTACGACGTGCGGTGACGGTAAAAACTTCTAAGCAGGGCGGGTGTGAAAATCAGGTCGACGAGCAGCGCCAGCAACAGGCTCAGGCCGACCAAGAGCCCAAAGCGCTGCAAGTTGTACATGCTGGCCGCCAGGAAGACCATGAAGCCGGCCACCAGCACGATGGAGGTGGTGATCATGGCGCGGCCGGCGTGGGAGAAGGAGTGGGCCAGGGCCGACTCCACGTCCTCGTGGTGGTGAATGTGGGAGCGAAATTGGTGCAAAAAATGGATCGTGTCGTCGACCGCGATGCCGATGGCGATCGAGCCGATCATGATGTTGTTGAGGTCGATGGGAATGCCCGCCGCCCCCATCAAGCCCATGATCATGGCGATGGGCAGCAGATTGGGCACCATGGCGATGAGACCCAGGCGCAGGTCGCGCAGGAGCAGCACCATCATCAGGGTGATGGTGACGAAGGCCGCGCCGAAGCTGCGCATCAGGTCGACCAGCAGACCGCCCACCACAGTCAAGAGATTCAAGGCCGAGCCCGTGGGGCGCACGAGGGCGCGGTCGCCGATGTGCTTTTCCACGCCGGCCATGATGTGCGCGACCAGCGGTTCGTAGGCGCTGGCATCGAGCCAACGCAGGCGCACCGTCAGCACCGTGCGCCGCAGATCGATGGTGGCCAGGCGCCTCAATTGGGCGGGGCCGGCACTCTCGAAGAGGGTGACCATGTCGACCACGCCGCGCTGGGTGTCGGGTATGCGGTAGGCCTCGGACTTGGATTCGTGGACCGCCTGGTGGGTCTCGCGCACCACGTCGACGATGCTGATCACATTGCCGATCAGCTGCTCGGGCGGCGCCTGATCGGGCTTGCCGCGGGCCACGGGAAGTCCCGTGCGCGGGTCGCGGTAGGCGAAGATGTGCTCTTCGAGCCGATCGATGGCGAGCATCAGCTCGCGGTCCTTGAGCGTTTGGCCGGGTTTGGCTTCGATCAGCAGCGTCAGGTCGGAGGTGCCACCCAGGTGATCGTCGACGGCCGTGAACGCGTCTTTGATGGCGTAGCCGCCGGGAATCCAGGCCAGGGGATTGTGGTAGACGCGCATCAGTCCGATGCAGGCGATGGCCACCACCGCGATCGCCGCCGCCACCGCCAGCGTCATACGGCGGCGCCTGTGGGGATGACTCGATGCGGCAGGCGCCCTCGACAGGCCGCTGCAAAAGGCCAGAAAGCGGTCGAAGACATCCCCGCCGCCATGGGCGCCCGCGCGCAGACCGAAGAGGCTTTTTTGGTTGAAGCTGATGAGCGCGGGCAAAAAGACCAGCGTGTGCACAAGCGCCAGCATCACGCCCAGCGCACCGAAGGTGCCCATGTCCTGGATCGCATCGACCACGGCCAACCGAAAGCTCAGCAAGCCCAGGGCCGTGGTCAGGGTGGTGAAGAGCACCGGCATGGCGGTCGTGCCCAGGGCGTGCACGACCGCTTCGTGACTGCTGGCGCCGCGCCGCATGGTGTCGCGGTAGACCGACTGGATGTGCACCGAGTCGCCGATGCCCACGCACATCACGAAGGCGGGCAAGATGTTGGTGATCATGGTCATCGGCACACCGAAGAAGGCCATCGAGCCCAGCGTCCAGATCACCGCCTGCACCACCACCAAGAGCGGCCCCATCACGCCCAGTGGATGACGAAACATCAGCGCCATGAAGACGAAGATCAGGCCGACCGCCAGGCCGCCCATGGAGGCCAGGTCGCCGAGCATCAGGTCATTGATGGCAGCGGCCAGCGCCGGCAGGCCGGCCACGTGAATGCGAAAGTCCTCGGCCTCGACCGCCGCGCACAGGCGCAGCACCTCGGCGTAGACCCGGGCCGAGTCCTGTTCGCTCATGAAGTCGGTGCGCAGCAGGATTGCCGAGTGGCTGCCGTCGGCGGAGATCACGCGCCCGACCAGCGTGCGATCGGCCAGCACCTGCGGCTCGAGGGCAGGCAGCTGCTCGGCGCCGGGCCATTCATCCAGCAGGCCGCCGACCTGTAGCCCCCCACCCTTCCAGCGCGTCTGGCGCACGTTGATGAGCGAGGTGATCTCGTCGATCACCGTGCCGCCCTTCTCCTCGCCCCAGGCGTCGGCCTTGGGCCCATCGTCGCCCGCTGCCGCCCCGGCTTGGCCGAAATCGTCGCCGAAATCGTCACCAAAATCGTCACCGAAGCCATCGAAGCCCTGGTCGGCGGTCCCCGCGTCGCGCTCGGCAGCGGCCTGCTCACCGGACCCGGGAACCCCGGCAGCGGTCGTTCGCCCGCGCCAGGCATCGCGCTGACTCTTGCGCTGCCCCAGGCTTTCGATCGGCAGATCGATGGCCGCCAAGGCATCGTGCAGCTTCTTCAACCGCTCCAAGTAGGCCGGCGAGAAGACGTCGCCGCCGATCAGGATCACAAAAATCTCGTCGCGGCCGAAGTCGTCGCGCAGCTGCTCGAGCACCTGAAAGGCCTCGGAGTGCGTCGACAGGAAGGCCTCGACGCTGGTGTCGACCTTGCGGTGGGCGATCGCCTGATAGGCGAAAAACGCCGAGATGCTCAGCGTGCCGAGAATCGCGAAGACGCGATAGCGCACCACGAACTCGGCCCAACGCGTAAAGAAGGGACTCGTGGGCGCCTGATCGGGATCGTAGACCGCCATCGGGAAGCCAAGGATGCGCCCGCTGTGTAGCGCAGTTCTTTTTTGGGGTCATACGCCGAATTGACGCAACCGGCGGGGGCCACTGGCCGATGAGTGAGAGGCAGCCGGGCAGCCACCTGCCCGCACGCCCAAGGAGAACCGCCATGCCCCACTTCCAAGCCCTGCGCGGCAGCGTCGCGCTCTATCTCTGCCTCCACGCCAGCGCCTGTGTCGACATCCCGCCAGAAACCCTCGAACCGCTGGCGGAGTTGACGCGCGACGCCTCGATCTCGGTCAATCTCTCCATCGACGCCGGGGCCATGCGCCCGGCCGACGGCGATCCCTACACGGGGCCCGAGTGCGAGCCAGCGCCCACCCCCTCCGACGACGCCGCCGAAGGCGAAGGCGCCGCCGGAAACGACATGAGCCACGCCGATTCCGCGGGTGCCATGGACGCCGGCGCCGCGACGGGCGCCGAACCGGCTCCGCGCCCCTCGGCGCCCGGCCACCTGCTGATCACCGAGCTGATGCCGAATCCGGCGGCCGTGGCCGACACCGCTGGCGAGTGGATCGAGCTCTACAACCCGGGCGCAGAGGCCCTCGACGTGGCCGGCTGCCTGCTCGACGACGGTGGTAGCACCCGACGTCCACTGCCGGCCGGCACCACCATCGACGCCGGCGCCCACTTCCTGCTGGCGCGCTCGGAGCAATGCCCGGTGCCCCCCGATCTGGTCATCAGCTTCTCCCTGGGCAACAGCGCCGACCGCGTCGCGATTTTCTGCGACGGCATCGAGATCGACGCCGTGGCCTACGGCGAGGGCTTTCCGCTGAGCCCGGGCGTGAGCATGTCGCTCGATCCCGACGCCTACGACGCCGTGGACAACGACTTCGGCCAGGCCTACTGCCCCGGGCGCTTCGCCTACGCCATCGACCTGGGCACGCCCGGCGAACCCAACCCCAGCTGCGATACAGACGCCGACGCCGGTTGAACGCGGCGGCGCTTTGCGGCCCGAGCCGAGCATGGCACATTGGGCGGGCGCGCTTCGGACATCAGCTCCCGAAGCGCCCCCGTCCATGTCGCGCGCAGACAACGATAACGACGGCAGCGCCGGCTCCCGACCACCCGCAAGCGACACCGTGGGACGCTACGATCGCATCCCCGATGTGCGCGACGGCCTGACACGCATCGAGCGCGTGATCCTGTGGACCCTGGACCGCGCGCAAAAAGAGCGGGGCGGTCGCTACGTACCCACGGCCATGCTCTACGGCCGCGTCGTCGAACACGTGAACATCAGCGTCGACGAATTCCAAAAGACGCTGGCACGGCTGACCGGTCGCGGCGGACTTTGAATTAATCCGCCACCATCACCCACCGTCCGCCCCAGCCCCACGATCCCGCCGCCTTAGGGCTCGACCCTGTGGGCCGTGCAGGGGCCGGCCGACACCGGCAAGACCACCCTGATCCTGCATCTGGCTGCGAGCACATGCTCGAGCAGCTCGACGCCCTGGTCGACAAGGGCGAGATGGGCGATCGCCTGCTGCTGGTCGCCAGCACCAACAACCGCGCCGTCGACAGTGTGGTCGAGCCCCTCGACCACACTGTCGACGGCCTGCCCATGGCCCTGCGTAGCGGCAGTCGCCAGGTCTGCCAGAAGGTCACCACCGCCCAGCTGCGCAAGGCGCTGGCATGGCTGGCCCGCTCTCGACCCCGCGATCAGGCCGCCCGGACGCAGGCCAGCGAGCACTACGACCAGGCCGTGGACCGCTATCGCCGCCTGCGCGAGCAACTGATGCAGCAGGAACGACCGCGTGCGAAGGCCATGGAGGCGCGCCGGGCTGCCACCGTCGCCAAGACCCAGCTCGAGCGCTTCGACGCGGAGCTGCGCGTGCGAAAGCTGGACCCCGAGGCACCGTTGCCGGTCGAGAAGAAAGCCGACCTCGCCCGCCTGACATCGCTGCTGCTCGATCTGGATCGGCTCGAGGACATGGCCGGTCGCAATCCATCGAAGTCGGCCCTGCGCCGCCTCGAAAAAGCCCACCGAAGGTTTCTGACCGAGCACGGGTCGGCGCTTCAGAGTTTGCGCGCGGCCGCTTCGGAAGGCGCGCCTTGGCCGCTGCCGCCCGTGTGCGACGACCGCGGTCAACCGGGAGCTTGCCTCAAGGCCTGGGAAGAGGCGATCGAGGTGGCCCTCGACCAGGCCGACGCCCTGCGCAGCGAGGTCGGCGAGCGGCTCGAGGTGCGGGAGCTACTGAAAGAACGCCGCCGTTTGCACCACCGGGTCGAGGCGTGCCCCGACGAGGGCGAAGTGACGCCGCCGAGCGACGCGCTCGATCCCCTGCGCGTCGAGCTGCTGCAAAGCGGCCTCGAGCTGCGCGAACGCTGGGCCACGCTCCACGCCGAGTCGCTGTCGCAGGCGCTCGAGCTTGCCCTGGAGTGCGTCCAGAGCGAGCGCTCCATGCGCACGCTCTTCCGTGCCGAGGCCGAAGCCGGGCGCTGGCTGCGTCAGCTCTGTGGCGTCTGGGGCTCGACGCTTTTGTCCATGGCCAACGCCGTGGTCGCCGAGTCACGTCACATCGAGCGCGTGGTCATCGACGAGGCCGGCCAGTGCCATCCGGCCCACGCCATCTCGGCGCTTCTGCGCGCACGCTCACCCCTGATCATCGGCGATGTCCACCAGCTCGAGCCGGTCATCGAGCTGACCGCTTCCGACGAGCGCCGCGTGCGCCTGCAGGCGGGCCTGCGCCTGAGCGACCAAGAGCTCGCGCCCTACCGCGTGGGCTCCGAGAGCTCGAACTCCGTGCAGTCCCTGGCCTACCGCGCCTGCGGTGGCCCCCTGCGTTTGACCGACCACTTTCGCTGTCAGCCGTCGATCATCGCCATCTGCGATTCCATCTGCAACTACGGGTTGAAAGTTCACACGCCGCCCCAAAGCCGCGCGCGCGAGGCTCCCTTTTTGCACTCACCGGTGCTCTTCGTGGACGTCGACGGGCGCCAGCAGCGGCTGGGGGGAAGCTGGACCAATCCCGCCGAACTCGAGCTTTGCATGCAGTGGCTGCAGGCGATCGTCGACGCCGGCGTCTCGGTCGACGACGTGGCCATCATCACGCCCTATCGCGGGCAGATCGAGCAGCTGCAGCGCGCCGTGGCCCGCCGCGGCATCCGCATCGCCCGCGGCCTGGCCTTCGACCCCGTGGCCGACGAGCAGGTAAGCCTCTTTGGCGTCGAGCCCGAGCCGGCGGGCTTGACCCTGGGCACGGAGCATCGCTTTCAAGGCGGTGAGCGCAGCGTCGTGCTCTTCAGCAGTGTCGTCACCGATCCGCGCTCGCTCGGTTTCTTGAATGACCGCGTCAACCTGCTCAACGTCACCGTTTCCCGCACCCGCGAGCACCTGATCACGCTGGGGCACCGCCCGACGCTGGCCACGGGCCGCTACACCCGGCGCCTTCTGGGGTCGCCGGGGGCGCTCGAGCCGGCGTTCCCTGCGCTGCGGGGCGCTGGCTGAGCCGTCGCCAGGGCAGGTCGGGCCCTCGACTTTCAACGCTGCTTCCAACGGTCTTCCACACGGTCGGGGCCCAGGCTCATGACTGAGCGACGGCGCGCTGCCGCTCGCACCTTCCTCCCCGAAAGGAGAACCAGCCATGAGCCTGAACGTGGACCTTTTGCAGAGCAGCTTCGACCTCGTGATGGAGCGGGAGCCCGAGCTCACCATTCGTTTCTACGAGCACCTGTTCGCCCGCCACCACGAGGTCGAGCCGCTCTTTTCCAGAAACAGCCGAGCCCAGCAGGCGCTGATGCTCGCGCGTGCGCTCGGCGCCGTCGTCGAGCACCTCGAAGATGCCAGCTGGCTCGAGCAGACCCTGAGCGTCATGGGCGCCCGCCACGTGGGCTACGGCGTGACCGAGGCGATGTACGACTGGGTCGGCGAGGCGCTGCTCGAGACGCTCGCGGAGGTGGCCGGCGATGCCTGGAGCGACGAACTGGCCGCGGCCTGGTCAGAGGCCTATGGCGCCATCGCCGGGTTGATGAAAGCCGGCGCCCAGCAAGCGGCGGCTTGAGCGCCCTCAGCGAATGTCGTCGTCGTCGCCCAACTGACCGTTGGCACCGGCGGAGACCACGGTGGCTTCGCTTTCGTCGCACTCGATGTGGAAGGCGTTGCCCCAGGGGTCGACCGAGTTGGTGCGCCGCGAGAGGATGTCTTCCTTGACGAGCGTCTCGACGCTGGGGCACTCACTCCCGAACTCCAGCTGGTAGGCGGTGACCGCCTGGCCAATGGTTCTGGCGTCGATGCGGGCCTGACGTACGCGGGCCCGCACCAGCGAGGGCATGATGGCAAAGCCGGCAGCCACCGCCACCATGGCCATGATCACCATCACGATCATGATCTCGATCAGCGTCATTCCCTGTTGCCTGCGCCGTCTGCGCTGTCTGCGCAGCCGTGCAGCGCGCAGGGTGATGTTGTTCTTTTGCATGGACTCTCCTTGGTCATCGCGCCGGAACGAAGTGCGTCCGGTCGCGTCGCCAAAGGTCCTTGCAGGGTGCGTGCCAGTGCTGTAGCGCAGTAAATCGCTACGTTGCCTTGCCGACCGCGGGCGTTCGCGCGTCACAATGCCCCGGTGCGTGCGCGTGCGCTTGCCAAAGCGTCGCAAGCGCCCCAGGGCGGGAAGTCCAGGCGCCGGGAGCGAGGCAGGAAAAAACGTCCTGGCAGCATTCGCTTCCGCATGGGCCATCCAGGTCGCACGCGCGGCGTCCAAGGGTTTGGACGGCTGTTCAGCGTCGGTCGGTGCGCTGTGGGAAGCGGGGAGCGCCTGCTTCGAGTTCCACCTGCGAGCCGTTTGCCAGGTAGGACACGGCGCGGTACTGGCCCGCCAGCGCGAGTAGCTCGATGAGCTGCGCCTCGTCGAAGAACCGTCGCAAGCGCTGCCAAAGGGCGTCGTCCACCTGGGCGCTTGTGTGCAGCGCGTCGGCCAGCTCCACCACGAGCGCCTCTCGACCGTGCCAGTCGTCGGCGTTGCTGAGCACCGTGGCTGTGACTTCCTGCTCGGAAAGTTCCGCGGCTTCGGCGAAGAACGCCACGTGCACACCCCACTCGTACTCCGCGCGGCAAAGCGCTGTGGTTCGCAGGATCATGAGCTCGCGGGTCCTGAGGTCGATGCTGCCAGGGTCGAGCAGTCCGCCGCGGCGCAAACGCCCAAGCACGCGGGGGTTTTTCGCGACCGTCCGGAACAGTCCGATCGGTTCCATGCCGGGCGGCATCAATTTTGCCAGGTCTTGCGCGACCTCGGACTCGTAGGGGGGGCGTGCGGGTTCGATTCGGGCTGCCATGTTCGTCGCCTTTCGCGGTCGCTGTTTTGCCAAGGAATGTGCTACTGTTTTCGTAGCAACCCGATGGTAGCGCTACGGTTTTAGTAGCGCAAGTGCAAGCGGAGGTTCGGATGGCTCCTGTTGCCAAGCGACCGATCATGGAACTGCTCGACCTTCTCGGGCGGCGTTGGACACTGCGCGTGCTATGGGAACTCAGGGGCGAGTCGCTGACGTTCCGCGGACTTCAGTCTGCCTGCGACGAGATCTCGCCCAGCGTTCTCAACGCGCGGCTGTCGGAGCTGCGGGAGGCAGGGCTTGTGGAAGCGATGGAGGCAGGCTACCGGCTGAGCCCGATGGGGCGACAGCTCGGTGAGCTATTGCTTCCTCTCGATGCCTGGGCCAAACGCTGGGTCAAACGTCGGGCTTGAAGCGCGGCCGGGCGCGGTGCAATCCCGCGACCGTTCGCATCCGCGTGTTGCACCGGCTGTCGAAGTCGATGGCTCGAAGCGCGCCGGGCGGCAAGGTCATCGCGGTCCGGTGTGGGGTCTTTGGTTGCCGCTGGAACTCCGCTATGCTCGATGGTCATGCGGGGACTCAGCTGGGCCGGGTGGCTTTTCGTTGTTGTGATTGCGTGTGGGGACGACGCCAGCAGCGCGGGTGCGGGCTCCGACATGGATGCTTCGCTCGACGCGGAGGCAACGGCACCGGGGCGCTCCGCCGAGGGGCAGAGCTGCGGCGGGGTGAGCAGTAGCTTCGGGATCACCTGTTGCATCTGAGCGGGTGGTTGGCGGTCAGGCAGGGCGTCACCGGGACCGTTGTGCACGGGCTCTGCGGAAGTGCGCCCCGCAGCCGCTATCGCGCGAGCCCTTCGAGGGCGATTTCGCCCGACGCGATGCGCTGCAGGGTCTCGACCAGGAAGGCGTGCTCCCGCGCTTGCACGCGTGCGGTGAGGGTCTCGACCGTGTCGGTTTTTTCCACTGGCACGGGCGTTTGGGCGAGCACTGCGCCGTGGTCGTAGATCTCATCGATCAGGTGCACGCTGATGCCGGTTTCGGTCTCGCCGGCCTCGAGTACGGCGCGGTGCACGTGCTGTCCGTACATGCCCTGGCCGCCGAACTTCGGCAGCAGCGCGGGATGGGTGTTGAGGATGCGACCGCGGTAGGCGGCGACCGTGCGTGGGCCCAGTAGCTTCATGTAGCCAAGCAGCAGCAGCACCTGGACCTGGCGGTCCTGCAGCGCTTCGAGGATGGCCTCGTCGCGGACGCGGTCGTCGGCGAAGCGCGGGCCTCCGATGTGTTGGCACGGGACGCCGTGCTCGCGAGCGAAGGCCAGGACGCCGCTCTTTTTGTTGTTGCTGATGATGAGGCCGATGCGGGCGTCGAGACGGCCGTCACGGCAGGCCTGGGCGACGGCCCGGGTGTTGCTGCCTTGATGGGAGGCGAGGATCCCGAACGTGAGCATGGCGAATGTGGTGCACCATGCCGTGGTGCTTCGGCAAGTGGCTTTCCGATCTCGAGCCTACAACGGTGTGCAGTCGCTGGGCGGCACGTTGAACCAGCGTTCGAGCACGGTGCGCGCCTGGATCGGCATCGCCATGTTCTGGGGCATTTCGCCGAGCAACATGCGCTGGCGGGCCACCCACCACATGGGTTGTCCCGTGGCGTACCACAAGGAGGGCTGGAGAAAGTCGGAGGTCAGGGTGAGCCGCGGGGCGTCGATGGCGGGAAAGTCGTCCGTAGGTAGCATTAGAAGGGGGTCAATTGGGCCAGTCACCGCACCGGGGAGGAGTTGACATAAGAGACACTACTGCGAAGTACGACAGCAATGAATTAATCCGCCACCATCACCGACCGTCCGCCCCAGCCCCACGATCCCGCCACCTTACAGCACGGCGGCTCGGGCGTGACCGTGGGCGCGGCCCTGCAGTTTCCGCTCGGTCATGCCGACGTGATGGAGCTGGAGCGTTCGGTGGTGGACGCCTCGCGCTTCTTCGCCGACGTCAACCATCTGCACTACACGCTGCCGGACTACCCCTACATCGAAGAGCCGCGCCTGACGCTGCACAACGACGACGGGCGAAACTTCCTGGCCGCCAGCGAGCAGAGCTACGACGTCATTATCAGCGAGCCGAGCAACCCGTGGATCACGGGCGTCTCCGACCTCTTCACCGTCGATCATTTTCGGGTAGCCAAGAAGCGCCTGGCTAAAGATGGCATCTACTGCCAGTGGGTCCAGCTCTACGAGATGAGCCCGCGCAACGTGAAGATCATCTACCGGACCTTCGCTTCGCAGTTCAAATACGTGGTGGTCTTCTCGGCCGAGGATCTCTCCAGCGACACCATCCTGATGGGCTCGGACTCGCCCCTGCCCCTGGATCTCGGCCGCCTTCGCCGGGCCTTTGCCGAGCCGGGCGTGGTTGCCGAGCTCGAGCGCGCCTACATCCACTCGCCCTACGACGTGCTGGCGCGGGTGCTGCTCTCGGACCGCGACGAGGTGATGCGCTTCACCCACATCGAGCACCGCAAGGACAAGAAAACCGGCCGCATCAAAGCCATCCCCGAAGCCACCAACGCCGAAGACTGCCGGCCGCCGGGCTGCCGTCGCGAGCCCTTGCCCCTGAACACCGACGACAACGCGCTCATCGAATTCGCCGCCCCGCGGGACGTCATCGGCTTCGATGCGCTACCGCGGCTACTTGCGCACCGTCTACCACCACGAGTGGCCCTACGGCCGCCTGCAGGACAAGCTCATCGGTCCCAACTGAAAGTCAGAAGACGTGGCCGAGCAGGCCATCGCGCTGCTGGCCCATGGCCGCACGCGTGAGGCCGGTGCGCTTGTGGCCATGCTGCCGCCTGCGGCCGGTGGCGGCCTGCGCGCCAAGGCCGAGACCAAGGCTTTCGCCCCTGCGGCATCCCCCATCGAGCAGGCCCACGCCATCTGGGGCGTACTGGGCGATGAGCCGAACACGCCCAAGGTCAGCTTCCCGCCGCCCACGCCAGAGCACCTCGACCCTGAGCTCGACGCCGCCACCAGGCGCCAGCTCAGCCGCGGCCACGCCGAGGCCCTCGACTGGCTGCACCGTGGCGAGCCCAAGCGCGCGGTCACAGCCCTGAGCGCCCTACCCAGCGCCCTGTTGCAACACGCGGGCGCGCCCATGGGCTACCTGCGGGGCTACCTGCACTACCGGGCCGGCCAGTACGACGAAGCCATCGACACCCTCGAAGCCACGCTGCAGGCCGATCCTGCCTTTGCCCTCGAGCACCCCGCCCTCTACTTCTTCCTGGCGCGCTCCCACGACGCCCTGATGCACTTCGACAAGGCCGTGCGCAACGCCCAAGTCTACATCGAAGCCGCACCGCTGTGGGCGGGCGGTGCGGACGACGAGGCACAGCCGGAACCGCCCCCGAACGCCGCACCGATCAGCGATGAAGCGGGCGAGACGCTGAAGCAGTTTCATTCCGACCGCGCTGGCGCCGTGGCGGAGGCATCCGGACACGCGCAAGCACCATGATGTGAGCAAGCTGGGCATCGTGATGCCCGCGTGCGCGCCATCACGGCGATGTCCTCGGCCGGCCCAGGCCGATCAATGGCGACCCGCGACGTGGGCAGCAACTCTCACGGATGCCCGGCTGGGTTCAGCTCACGACAACCGGGCAGGTCCTCCCAGCGGGCCAGCTCCGAACGCAGTCGAAGCATCTCCTGGGGCTGCTGGAGCGCAAGATTGACGCGTTCGCCGGGATCGCTTTCCAAGTCGTAGAGGTAGTTGAGGTTGTCGTCGAGGTTGACGATCAACTTGTAGCGCTGGCTCATCACCGCCAGCTGGGCGGGCAGCCCCACGCCTCCCCAATGATCGACGGCGATCAGCTGACTGACAACGGGGAGCTGCGAGGGAAGCGCCGGTCCGAGCAGGTCACGGCCCTGAAAGCCTTCCCGCTGCGGCAGACCGAGATAGGCCAAGAGCGTCGGAACGACGTCGACGAGTGAGACGGGGTCCGTAATCACGCGCGCTGAAACCCCGGGCAGCCGCATGTAAAGCGGAACCCGCAGCGCTTCCTCGTACAGCGAGCCGCCGTGGTAACGGCTTCCGTGTTCGCCGAACTCCTCGCCGTGATCACTGAGCATGATCACGACTGCGGCCCGCCCGCGCTCGCTCTGTTCGAGTTCTGCGACAAGGCGTCCCAGGTGCATCAACACGTGGCGAATCTGTGTGCGATAGCGCTCCTGCTGCGTCAGTCCCTCGAGCCAGGGCGCGTAGGGCGCGTGAGCGTCGAGAAAGTGAAGCCAGCGCATGCGCGGCGGCCCGGAGGCCCCGGAGCGGGCCTCCTCGATGGCCCAGTCGACCAGCCGCGCGGTCGCACCACGCAGGGCCACGACGTCGCAGTCGTCCTGAAAGGGCGAGCGCTCCCGGGACAAGCCGAGCACCTGCTTTCCCTGATGTGCCGAGCCCTTGTGCTGGTGGATCCAAATGTCGGCGTCGTAGCCGGCCGCGTCCATCAGTTCGAAGACGCTGGGATGCCCGAGGCCCGTGTACCGAAGGTAGCGCGACTGCGCCATGGCGAGCATCGCGCGATAGGTCTCGGGATAGGGCGTGTACGCGCGTGCAAAGTCCACGGTCCCGCGCTTCCAGCGCGCGAAGTCGGGCACCTCCCGCAAGTCCAGCCCACCCCAATCGGCACGAACTGTGTCCGTCACCAGCAGATACACATCGGGAAGCGGAGCGCGCGGGGCGGGCCGACGCGCGGGGACCACGGGCGCAGTCGCCCTGCTGAGGCCGTTGCAGTTGCGGTCGACCGGGTCCGGCAGTTCGCAGCGCCCTGGAGCGATCTCCGGGTCTCCATCGTCGCAGTCGGTTCCGGCGAAGGTGCCCGCGTGGCCGTCGCGATCGAGGTCGAGCAATAGGCGCATGGTGGCCAGCAGCTGGGGCTGGAGCATGCCGTGGGCGTCGCCCAGCACGCGGACCTCTCGTACCTGGCTGCCGAGGGAGAGGTGACTGGCCAGGCCCACGGCCGCCAACGCGCCCAGGCGCCGCCAGCTGGCCCTGAGGGTCCAGTCCCAAAGCGTACAGGCCCCCAGGATCATGGCGGCGAAGCCGGCCAGGTCGTGCAAGGTCGCGTAAAGACGCCGTAGCACGAAGGCGTCCGCCAACAGACACGACAGCGCGGCGACCAGGCACAGCGCCCGAAACAAGGGCGCCCCGAGCCCACCGCGGATGCTGGCGAGGAGAACACCTGTGACGCCGCTGGCGGTCGGCACCACCAGCGCAAGTCGGTAGGGATCGTCGGCGAGATTCCAGGGCCGCAGGATCAGTACGCCCACCCCGCCAGCGGCAGCACCGATCGCCGAGCCCAACAACAGTCGCCACAGCCACGAGCCCCTTCGCGGAGCCCATAGCGGCAAAAATAGGCGCCAGGGCAAGCTCACGCACGCGGCCGCAAGTCCGCTCACCCAAAGGGCCTCGGCCAGCAGGCTCAGCCCGTAGCGAACGAGCAACCCGCTGGGCTCGCCGATGCGCAGGCCCACGACAGCGAGTTCCACCGGGGCCAGCAGCAGGCAAGTGGCGAAGCCGACCGCCCAGGCGCGGGCGAGCATGACCGGAAGTGTCACGATTCCGAAACGCCGTCCATTCGGCCGCTGTTCGCACAGGCCGAACCCGTGTTCCCGCCCCAGCGTAGCGGCTCAGCACGGCGACGGGAAGCGATCCATAGGTCGCCGCGTGGACAGCTCCGCATGGCTCGACGAACCCAGACACCCATTGCAGCACCATGGCCAGTTCACCCGGCTGCCCGAAGCCCACCGTGCGCACCGATGCATCGCCAGCTCCAGGGCCACCTGCTCCTAACACAACCATCTTGCTCTTTCCTTGGCGGACGGCCATCGCCATGCCCCATGAGCGACGACATCGCCAGCAACCTGGCCGACAACCTGCGCGCCCTGCGCGAGGCGCGCGGCTTCAGTCAGCAGCAGATCGCCAAGCTGGCCGGGCTGCCACGGCCTACCTGGGCCAACCTGGAGAGCGGCTCTGCCAACCCCACAATCGCGGTGCTGACGCGGGCAGTCCGTAGGTAGCATTAGAAGGGGGTCAATTGGGCCAGTCACCGCACTGGGGAGGAGTTGACATAAAAACCACTACTGCGAAGTACGACAGCAATGAATTAATCCGCCACCATCACCCACCGTCCGCCCCAGCCCCACGATCCCGCCGCCTTACAGCACGGCGGAACGCATTAGCCAAAAAAGCAAAAACGTCCCAATCAAGGGACTTTTCCGCCCCAAGAACGCCCCCCCCCCCACCCAGGCCTCGCTCCCGCAGCGCCCAGCTCACCACACGCCTGTCCGCCCATCGAGTCGGCCCTGGCCCTCAAGCCGACTCGAGGTCGAGCCACTCGTTTCCCGGCGGCGGCCGTGCCGGTGCGATCGGCAGCGGCTCGGTCGGCAACTTCAGGCTCTTGAGGATGCGGCGAATCGCATCCGGCTTGAACACAGCAGCCAACAGCCGCCTCGGCCCCTTGCAGCTTGGACAAATCAGCACGTCGGTCTTGAACGCTCGGCGCATCAAGTCCGCATAGCTGTAGCCCCCCTGCGCCCGCTCACCGCCGCCTTCCGGCACAGGCGGCTCCGAGCCGAGATCCTCCTCGGCGTCGCCGCGCTCCGCAGCCGGCCTCGCCTGCGCCCGGTAGGCGACGACGCGCGCCCGCAGCGCCGAGCGCGGTGCCAGTACGCCGCGGGAGACCAGCGAATTTTTGTGCGGCCGAGGAATTAACGCCGCCAGGCGCTCGACGAACGCAAGCGGCTCGAATTCGACAGGGTGCGGCTCCTTTCATGCGACGTTTTTCACGAGTCGGAGGCGTCGTCTACGGGTGGGCGGGGCAATTTCTGGAACCTTCGAGTCAATGTAACGTGACAGGTGGTTGCGGTAGGTCTCCTGTTGCTCGTGAAAGGCCCAGTATTCGTCGAAATCACCGCTGGAGAGGATCGAACGCAGGCGCAGGACGGCTTCGGCACCCTCGAGACTCCAACGCGCGCCAGTGAGGTCCATGCGGTCCTTGATCAAGTGCCGACAGGCGCCTTCGATGACGCCGGTAGCGATCGGTGCTCCCATCGCGAGCAGCTGTTCGTAGCGCATCATGGACTTGCGCTTCAGCAGATAGTTTGCGGCTTGGTCTACGGGCTTGCGCTGCTTGGCGCTCAATTCACGGAAGGTCGCCATGCGAGTCATGCCGGCCACCACTTGGCTGACTTCGCCCTGAAGAATGCGTCGCAAGCGCTCGAGAACCCAGTCCTCGATCTCGGATGTCCCTTCATCAAAGAAGACGTGCGCCGCACGCCACAGATATTCGAGGGCATGGATGAAATCGAGCACCAGTGTGACCTCGACTCCCCGACGCTGGGCCTCGGCGCGCACCAGCTCGATGAGCTTGTCATCGCCATCGACCAGGACCAGCCAGCGCTTTCGGTGCTTGGGGTCACGGTCGGCGGCTTCATCGAACGCGTCAGAGATCACATCCTTGAGCGGCCGCTGCAAGCTCGCCCACACCCGCTTGCCTTCGGGTCTGGGTTTGGGCTTCGTGATGGCGTCGCGCACTCGCCTGAGACCCGCGATCACGTCGTCGGCCGTCCTTTCGTGCGGTGCCACCGTGTAGACCGCCGCCACCGATGCTCGGCGTTTGCGCCCGCGCTTGACTTCGCCCTTGCTGCGCCGACTGTCCATCTTCGGCCTCGCCTCTTGCGCCGCCTTGCGGGTCGCGTCGGTCAAGTCCTCGTGACGTAGCACGACCCCCTTTTGGTCAAAGGTCAGCGCCAGCAATTCACTGGTCGGTTCCGGAAAGTGAAGTCGGGTGTTGCCGCAGAAGGCGTCGAAGTCAACTGCTGAGCGCTTCACCGACTGTTCGGCCTGACGCTTCGGAACATGGGCCGCGTTATGCACCGCCATCATCTCCAGCGTCGCGTCAAACGACATGCGCAAGGCGCCCAGTGCCACCTGACGGTCTACTTCCAGCGAGTATCTCGTCGAGCCAAGTCCCAGAGCAGCATCGACCGGGAACAGGTACGACAGGCCACGTCCTGAGTGACCCGTGCGCTCCACCTCCACAGTCCCGAAAACCGTCTCGAGCTTGCGCACCATGCCGCTGCGCTTATGGGTGCGCTCTCGAGCGTCAGCACCCACGACCGGCTGTGTCGCTCGGGCCTGACTGCGCAACGTAAGATAGGCTTGGTGCAGCCGACGCATCAGCTCAGCGCTGCTCGTTCGACAGCCATCGCTCAATCTCCGCTTCGCTCTTGGTGCCAAGCTCATCGGACATCAGCGCCTTCTTCATCGAAGCGAATTGCGCCTCCGCCTCGACGAAATGTTCCTCTTCACCGAGCGCCTCGTTGCGGTAGGCTGCCCTCATGGGGTCACCTCCTGGGTAGATAGTTGTCTCTTCAACTTCTAGATACCCCGGAGGAGCCCCATTTTCATCCTTGCACGACGCTCAACCGCTTGAAATTGTTGGCTTTCGGCGTCGCATCAACGGATCCGCACCCCTTTGATAGAGCGAGCCCGAAGCCTCCATGAAGAAAGCCGACAAAGCCGCGCGCATCGCGGAGATGCTCGACAAACTCTACCCCACGACACCGATCCCGCTCGATCACAGCGACGCCTTCACACTGCTGGTGGCGGTGATGCTCAGCGCCCAGACCACCGACAAGAAGGTCAACGAAGTCACGCCCGCGCTGTTCGCCATCGCGGGCAGCGCAGAGCAGATGGCCGCGCGCAGCGTCGACGAGCTGCTCGCCAAAATCCGCGTGCTCGGCCTGGCGCCGACCAAGGCCAAAAACCTCAAGGCCATGGCCCAGCAGTTGATGGGCGAGCACGGGGGCGAGGTGCCGAGCGACGAAGCGGCTCTCGAGGCGCTGCCCGGCGTCGGCCACAAGACCGCCTCGGTGGTGCGCGCCCAGGCCTTCGGCATCGCCGCCTTCCCGGTCGACACCCACATTCACCGGCTGGCCGCGCGCTGGGGGCTGTCGTCGGGCAAGAACGTGGAGCAGACCGAACGCGACCTGAAGCAGCTCTTTCCGCGCGAGGCCTGGAATCGACTGCACCTGCAGATCATCTACTTCGGCCGCGAACACTGCCCGGCGCGCGGTCACGATCTGGCAAAGTGCCCCATCTGCGGCTGGGCGGCGACCAAGCTCCGGATTCGCGAAGAGGCCGCGACGCGGGGGCCGCGGGCGCGCGCTGCGCAATAGGGCTCGCGCTCACTGGGCAGCGCCCGGTGAAAGCTGTACCAGCGGCGCCACGGTGGCGACCGTGACCCTCACGTAGTCGCCAGGCGCCAACACCATCTGCATACCCTTGAGGCCCGCCGAGACCGCGATCGCATCGTGGTCGAGCGCGCTGCGATCGATGAAAACGGGGAAGTTGCGCCGGGCACCGAGGGCGGTGACGCCACCACGGATGTAGCCGGTCAGCGGCTGCACCTCCTTGAGGGCCACCATGGCGACCTTGCGGTTGTCGCTGGCGCGGGCGAGGAGCTTGAGGTCGAGTTCGGCCGTGGCGGGCACGACGGCAAAACAATGACCGTGGCGATCGCCGTGGGCCACCAGCGTCTTGAAGACGGTGCGCGGGTCCATGCCCACCTGGCGCGCGACCTCGGCGGCGCCCAGGTGGGCGCTGTCGACTGCGTACTCGCGCAGCTCGTAGCGCACGCGCGCCCGCTCGAGCAGACGCGCGGCGTTGGTCTTCGACGGGGGCTTGGGCATGGCGGCTCGCGCTTCAGGGTTCGTCGGCCCCGCCCGCCACATCCTCCAGGGTGTAGCCCTTGCGCGGGAAGTAGTAGTCGACGGCGCGCTTGGCTTCCGGGACCGTCGGATAGTCGATGCCGATGGTGGGCGCGAAGCGGCCGGTGATCAGCTCCGTGGAACGCCGCAGGCCCTGATCGCCCTCGCGCCACCAGCGCAGCTGCAGGCGGCAGACGGTGGTGCGGCAGGAGACGCTCTCGATCACATCCTCGGGTAGCTGGGGATCGTCGAGTAGCTCGCGGATCTCACGTTCGGTGGCGTCGGCCCAGAGCGCGTCGCGGGGTTCGCGCTCGAAGGCCGGATACAAGACGGTGGCGGGGTTGCCCCGGGGCTTCCAGGCCGGTGGTGGCGGCGGCTCTGGGGCCTGCTCAGCGCCCTCGGCGGGGGCCTTTGCGGGCCGCGGCGGCCGCGGTACGGCGGCGGGCGCGGGCTGTGCTTCGGCGAGTTCGGCTTCGTCCTCGGACGGCTCGACTGCGCCGGAGGCGGCGGAGCGGCGAGGGGCCGAGGGACCCAACAGCCAGAGGTAGCCGAGGCCGAGCACCACAAGGGCGGCAAGGGCGGGCGTCCAGCGCTTCATCGCAGCTCCTTGTACCGCGCGGCAGCGGCGTTGGCGATCGCGGACGGAACGTGTAAGAACCTCGCGCGCAGGAGCCGAGATGCGGATCGAATGCGCCCATTGCCAGCAGCAATTCGAACTCGAAGCCGGGGCCGAGCGGCGCTGCCCCAAGTGCATGCGCTCCAAGGGGTTGCGCACGCTTCCCGCGAAGGCCTCCACCGAGGGCGCAGGGACCAGGGCCGCCGGCACTGAAGCATTGGGGCGCGGGCGGCTGATCGCAGGCCTTGTGGGCGCCGCAGCCGTGATCGCGATCGTCGCCTTTGCGCTCCTGCGCCAGGGTGGCCCCGGCGGTGGCGCCGACGACGGCGGACAGCAAGTGGCCGCCGAGCTGAAGAAGCGCGGCATCGAAGCCGGCGAACTCGCGCGCCTGCTGGCCGCCGACGACGCCGTTTTGAGCTTTGCGCGCGAGGCGGCCGGGTCGGCCGACTCGGATGCCGCCAAGGCCGAAGCCCTGGTCAAGGCGATCCGGGCGCGGGCCAGCGCCGGCGCCTTCGTGCCCTGGTCGATGGTGGAGCCCCGCGCCGGAGCGCTGCGCCTGGGCGGGGAGCTGCTTTCGAGTCTCGGCAAGGACGGGGCCCGCGAGCGCCACTACCCGCTGGAACTGGCGGCGCTGACGGTGGCGGCCCTGCGCGCGCTGTCGACCGAGCAACCGGTATACTTGGCCGAGGTCTACGCCTACCCCGACGAAAAGGCGCCCCTGGATGCCTCCGGTCGCTTCGGCTACTTCGCCGTCGCCCTGGGCGGCACTCCGGAAGGCGCAAAGAACGAAAAAGGCCAGCAGGCCCAAGCCAAGGCGGTCAAGCCGCGCCTCTTTGACCCCTACGGCGGACGCAGCGCACAGCCGGCCCCCGGCGAGCTGCGGCTGCTGACAGACCTGGAAGCGGTGGGCGCAGCGCTGTCGCTCAAGGCCAACCAAGTGCTGGGCCAAAATGGCGAACCGGCCGCGGCCCTGCGCGACGCCGACGCCGCCATCGCGCTGTATCCAACCTCGGCTTCGGTGCGCACCACGCGGGGCATGGTGCTGCTGTCGAGCGGCGGCGAGCAGGAGGGCCGCGGCGAGCTCGAAGCGGCGGCCCAGATGCGCCCCGACGGCCCGCGCCGACACAACGCCGCGGTGCTGGCCCTGGCCACCGGCGGCCAATCGGAAGCCTCCAAACAGCTGGCGCTGGCGCTGGAACAGTACCCGGAGTACGCGGCGGCGCTCACGACCCTGGCCACGCTACAGATGGCCAGTGGCGAGCGTGAACAGGCCCAGAGCACGCTCGAACGGGTCGAAGGCCTCGATCGGGAGCTGCCCTCGCTGCCGCTGGCCTGGGCCCAGTGGTACATGAGCGGCGGTGACCTGCAGCAGGCGCTGGCCCGGGCCGAGCGCGCCGTGGAGCTGAGCCCCGACAATCCGCAACCACGGCTGATGCTCGCGCGCATGCAGCGTCAGGCTGGCGACTACGACGGCATGCGCGCCCATGCCCGCAAGGTCATGGAGCTGGTCGCCGAAAGCCAGAAGTCGCGGACCAAACTGCTGATCGAGCAGCTGCTGGGGCCGACGGCGCTGGAGGCGCCCGACGCCTTCGACGCTGAGGACGACGGGACGCCGGACGGCGGCATCGGAGAACTGGCCGATCCAGGCCAGCTCGATCTGTCGAGCGGCTCGAAGCTGATGGGCGGCGAGGGCAACTCGGGCCCCAGCCTGCTCGGCGGCGACGGGCCGGGGAGCTTGAAACTCGGCGGCGGGGCGCCGAAACTCCGTCTCGGTGGTTCCGGATCCGGACTGGGCCCGGCCCCGGCCAACTGAGCGCAAAAAAAATGCCCGCAGCGTCTGCGGCGTGGCCCACGACGGAGGTGGACGATGGCGGATGAGGGTCTGAGCGGCACCCTGGCCGACGAACAGGCGGCGATGCAGAAGGGCAAGGGAGGCCAGCTCCTCATGCTGACGGCCTTCGCCCTGGCCTTGCTGGGCGGCCTCTTCTTTTTGATGGGCGGCGACGACGAGAATCGCGTCTACGGCGAGCTGGGCAAGAAAATCAACGGCCTGAAGATGGAGCACTTCGACCAATTCTGGGGCTGCGCCCTGGCCGGCGAAGACCTGCGCGACGTGAAGTCCAACGCCGACCTCAGCGCCCAGCTCGACTCCCGAGGGCGCGAAAGGGGCCAGGCCTACGGCGTGCACCTGCGCGACACCTGCCTGAAGAAGCTCGAGGACTTCGGTCCGAACCTGGAGGCCCTGATCGCCCCCGAGGACCTGAAGGAGCCCATCGCGGCCATGGTCGAGGCCAACGGCAAGCTGCGCACCGCCGTCAGCAGCCTCGCCACCTACCTGGACAAGGACGAGCTCGAGTACGACAGCGACGAGGCCAGCGCACCGATCAAGGACGCCACGCGCGCCTGGTACGACTTCAAGAAGGCCCACAAGGGCGCCAACGACGCCATCCGGACCAAGAAGGACGCCAAGTAATTCAGCGGCGCCCCGCTGGTCACTTTTGGCGGCGTGCGATCTGCGCGACCGCGACATGGATGTCTGAGTTCAAGGTATTTTGCGGCGCGAAAAGCGCTCGTTTGCGCGTCTGAAACCGATGGCACCGCGCTTGCACCGCTCTGGCTGCCGTGTTCGAGGGCGGAAGGAAATTCGGGTGGGCAGGGCCCGTCGTCGCGCTGGTTGCGGCCTGCACGCCCCCGACGGCGGTACGTCGCACCACGCTGATCCCCACACCCTCGCTGCCAGCCCGGGTGGGCGCACCGCTTGCCGGCGGCGAGGGCCGCGGCGGCCTGGAACTCAACGCCGGCCACCTGACGCCCGATCTGGTGTTCGAGGACGGCGAGTTCGGCGACCCCGGAGTGCTGATCCCCGACGCCCACCTGGGCGGCAGCTTCTACTTCGGCTTGCACGACCTGATCGAAGTCGGCGGGCACCTGCAGTACGCGCATGCGCGCTGGTCCTCACCCAACGTGCTCAACGTGTTGCCTTTCCCGAAGGGCACGCGTGATGACTTCTGGAAGGGTGGCCTGGGGGCCCGGCTCAACCTGAGGCTTGGCGGGGACCGGAAGCTGCGGCCTGCCCTCTCGCTGCTCGCCGAACTGGAAGCGGTCGGCCTACCCGAGGTGGTCTTCGTGCGGCAGGACGATGGCCGCTACGGGTTGAAAGAGGAGCGCAATTTCTTCTTTTTCGTGCCCAATGGCGCCGCACACCTCGGCCTGTCGATCGAACTGGGGACGTCGCCCCGCCAGGTTCTGCACGCCGGGGGGCTGGTCGGGCTGACCACGAGCGTCAAAAACGTGGGCTTCGACGAACTCGAGAACGTGGATGACGACACCACCGAGAGCTTTCTCGTGAGCTATGGCGGCGTCGGCGTCGACTACCGGGTCGAGTTCATCTTTATCGGTGGCCACGTCTATCTGCCCTTCGATGACCAGGAGATGGTCCGTTTCGGTCCCCGGCTGCAGCTGCAGGCGGGGTACGCCTTCTGACATCCCTCGTCGGTGCCAGGCCCCACGAGCGCCATCGCGCACGGAACGCCCGTCCAGGGCCTAGAGCCCGCGGAAACCTCGCGGACATCCAACCGGACGCGAGCGAGCGGACGGGCGCCCAACTTTCGCGGAAACTGCACATGTGGTAGATGCGGTGCCGCTTCGACAGGAGATTTCAGCGATGTCGGAACTGGTTCAAATCCGGATAGGCGGCCACCAAACTGGACTGGGAGCGACCTGCCGGGTGGATGACTGGAAGACCGGCCCCACGGCCACCTTCCTCGGTCTGTCCGCATTCATCGTCTATTCGACCTGGGCCGCCCTGCAGGGCAGCCACTACTACGCCGGCCCCTATCTCTCGCCGATGTACTCGCCGGTGATCTGGACCGACTTGTCCCAGCTCGGCGCCGCGCCCCTCGAGCACGCCCTGCTCGGGGCTTGGCCCCAGTGGTGGCCGAGCTTCATCCCGGCGACACCGGCGGCGCTGATCCTGATCTTCCCGGGATCGTTTCGCTTCACCTGCTACTACTACCGCAAGGCCTATTACCGGGCCTTCGCCATGACGCCGCCCGGCTGCGCCGTCGGAGCGCGCCCCCAGGGCCAGTACAAGGGCGAAACCGCGCTGCTGATCTTCCAGAACTTGCACCGCTACGCGCTCTACTTCGCCATCGCCTTCATCTTCATCCTCTACTACGACGCCCTGCTCGCCTTCAAAAAGGACGGCGAGTTCGGCTTCGGCGTGGGCACGCTGATCCTGCTGATCAACCCGACGCTGCTGGGTGCCTACACCTTTGGCTGCCACTCCTGGCGCCATCTCATCGGCGGCGGCATCAACCTTCACTCGAAGTTTCCCATGCGCCATCAGCTGTGGAAGCTCGCGAGCTACCTCAACGAGCGCCACATGCGCTTCGCCTGGCTGAGCCTCTTTTGGGTCGCCTTCACCGACGTCTACGTGCGCCTGGTCTCCATGGGCGTCATCACCGACCTGAACACCTGGGGCTAGAGCAAGACCATGGTCGACATCAACGAGCTACAGACCTTCGAGCATGACGTGCTCGTCATCGGCGCCGGTGGCGCCGGACTGCGCGCCGCCATCCAGTGCGCCGCGCTCGGCCTCGACACGGGCGTCGTCAGCAAGTCCCTGTTGGGCAAGGCCCACACGGTCATGGCCGAGGGCGGCATGGCCGCGGCCCTGCGCAACGTGGACAAGCGCGACAACTGGAAGGTGCACTTCCGCGACACCATGCGCGGCGGCAAGTTCCTCAACAACTGGCGCATGGCCCAGCTCCACGCCCAGCAGGCGCCCGATCGCGTGCGCGAGCTGGAAGACTGGGGCGCCGTCTTCGACCGCACGCCCGACGGCCTCATCAACCAGCGCAACTTCGGCGGTCACCGCTACCCGCGCCTGGCCCACACCGGCGACCGCACGGGCCTCGAGCTAATCCGCACGCTGCAGGACCATGGCGTGCACCAAGGCTTCGCCACGCACATGGAGTGTAAGATCGTGGGCCTGCTCAAGGACGGCGACCGCATCGCCGGGGCCCTGGGCCTGTGGCGCGAGCACGGGCGCTTCGTGCTCTTCAAGGCCAAGGCCGTGATCATGGGCACCGGCGGCGGCGGCCGCTGCTGGCGCGTCACCAGCAACAGCTGGGAATACTCCGGCGACGGCGCCACCCTGGCCTACGACGCTGGCGCCGAGCTGATGGACATGGAGTTCACCCAGTTCCACCCCACCGGCATGGTCTGGCCACCTTCGGTCAGCGGCGTGCTCGTGACCGAAGGCGTGCGCGGTGAAGGCGGCATCCTGCTCAACAACAAGGGTGAGCGCTTCATGTTCAACTACATTCCGGAGCGCTTCGCCCCGGAGACCGCCGACACCAAGGAAGAAGCGGCGCGCTGGCTCGAGGGCGACAAAAACGCCCGCCGTCCGCCGGAGCTGCTCACCCGCGACGTGGTGGCCCGCGCCATCCGCTCCGAGGTGCAGGCCGGGCGCGGCAGCCCCCACGGCGGCGCCTTCCTGGACATCGCCAACCAGCGGCCAGCGGAATACATCAAGAAGAAGCTCCCCTCCATGTACCACCAGTTCAAGGAGCTGGCCGAGGTGGACATCACCAAGGACCCGATGGAAGTGGGGCCGACCCTGCACTACTTCATGGGCGGCATCCGCGTGGACGCCGACAGCCAGATGTCCAAGGTGCCGGGGCTCTTCGCCTGCGGCGAGGCTTCGGCGGGCATGCACGGCGCCAACCGCCTGGGCGGCAACTCCCTGAGCGACCTGATCGTCTTCGGCAAGCTCTCGGGCGACGGCGCCGCCGACTACATCAAGACGCTGGAGGCGCCACCGCAGGTCAACGAAGACGAGGTCAAGGCCCTGGTCAAGCACTGCACCGACATCCTCAACCGCGAGGAAGGCCCCAACCCCTTCGTGGTGCACGAAGAGATTCAAGAGATCATGGGCGAAGGCGCCGGCATCGTGCGCCAGGGCGACGAGCTTTCGACCGCCATCGAGAAGCTGCATCAGCTGCGGCCGCGCATCGACTCGGTCAAGGCCCACTCTGCCTCCCAGTTCAACGCCGGCTGGCACGAAGCCCTCGACCTGCACAGCCTGGTGACCACCGGCGAGGCCGTGGCGCGCTCGGCGCTGCTGCGCGAGGAAAGCCGCGGCGGCCACACGCGCCTGGACTTCGAAGGCGAGCGCGAAGAGTGGTCCAAATACAACATCGTCGTCAGCAAACAGCCCGACGGCACCATGCTCGCGCGCAAGGAAGAGCGACCGGACCCGCCCGAAGAGCTCGCGAAGATCGCCCACGCCAAGATCGAAGACCTGGAGGCCGGCAATGTCTAAGCGAACCTTCCGCGTCTGGCGCGGCGACAAGAGCGGCGGTGAATTCAAGGAGTACAGCGTCGAAGTCGGCCCTGGCATGGTCGTGCTCGACGCCATCCACCGCATCCAGGCCGAGCACGCCTCCGACCTCGCCGTGCGCTGGAACTGCAAGGCCGGCAAGTGCGGTTCGTGCTCGATGGAAATCGATGGCATGCCCAAACTCGGCTGCATGACGCGCCTGGGCGACTACCCGGAAAACCACACCATCACCATCCAGCCCATGAAGACCTTCCCGCTGATCAAGGACCTGGTCACGGACGTCAGCTGGAACTACGAGCAGAACAAGCGCATCAAGCCCCTGCAGCCCAGGCCGCGCGACGCCGACGGCGAGCATCGCATGCAGCAGGACGACGTGGAGCGCACCCAGGAGTTCCGCAAGTGCATCGAATGCTACCTTTGCCAGAACACCTGCCACGTACTGCGTGACCACGACCGCAAGGACGCCTTTATCGGGCCGCGCTTCATGATCCGCGTCGGCCAGCTGGCCATGCACCCCCTCGACACCGAGGACCGCATCCCCGCCATCCGCGACGAATACGGCTCGGGCTACTGCAACATCACCCGCTGCTGCACCGAAGTCTGCCCCGAGCACATCAACATCACCGACAACGGCATCATCCCGCTCAAGGAGCGCGTGGTCGACAGGTACTACGACCCGGTCAAGATGCTGCTGCGGAAGATCAGCGGGAAGTAGAAACGCAGACTCGCTTCGAGGTCGGACACGTACAGCTCTGGGACCAAAGCGGGCCAGTCCATTTGCGTCCGCCTACTGCCGGCCCCCCGGTCCACGCACCGCGGCCATCATGCCGCCATCGACGGGATAAGCCGCGCCCGTGATGAAGCTCGCGGCATCGCTGGCCAAAAATCCCACCAAGTTGGCGACCTCGGAGGGTTCGCCCACGCGCCGGAGCAGGTGCATTCGAGCCATCGCCTCGAGCGCCTCGGCCTGGCCGTGCATGGGCCCGAGGATGGGCGTGTCGATCACGCCCGGGCAGACGGCGTTGACGCGGATGCCGTGGCGGCCGAACTCGGCGGCTGCTGCCTTCACCAGGCCGACGACGCCATGCTTGCTCGCGAAATAGGAAGGCATTCCAGAGCCACCCACCAACCCGGCTACCGAAGCGGTGACCACGATGCTACCTCCACCAGCCTCGATCAGCACCGGAGCCACCGCCCGCATGCCGAGGAAGACGCCACGGAGATTGACCGCGATCACAGCATCGAAAGCCTCGATGTCGCCGTCGAGAATCGATGAGGGACGGCCGATGCCGGCGTTGAGAAACACGGCGTGCACGCCGCCGTAGCGCGATTTCGCGGCCTCGACCATGGCCTGGTTATCGCTCGGCTCGGTCACGTCGGCGTGCAGCGCGTGGGCCTGACCTCCGTCCGCCCCGATCGCGGCAGCCACGCGCGCGGCGCCGGCGTCATCCACGTCGGCGACCACCACCGCTGCCCCGCGCGCGGCGAACATCCGCGCCGCGGCCTCCCCGATACCCGAAGCGCCACCAGTCACGATCGCTACCTTGCCCTCGAATCCACTGTCGGCCATGTTCGTTCTCCTCGCCAAGGTCAGCGCACGCTAGCATAGGCTGCGCCTCGAAGCCGAACGCTGCGCCGCAACAGCCGCGGCGCACGCCAGGGCCCCTCAGAAGCAGCAAATCGAGCCCACACCGCGCCCCCCCGTTCGCGCTGCTGCGAGACGAAACGCGCCGACGGCCGATCATCACTGATGGCCATTTGAGCGGTCCGTTCTCGCACGCGGCGGCGCCGCCCCCCCGGCGCGCTCGCACTGGCCTGGGTGCCGCCATTTTGGTACGTTCGCACGTCGGGTGCTCGCACGTGGCTGGGGTCGCAATGCATGTCGTCGTCCTGCTGATCGCATCGGCGTCTGTGCTGGGCTGCGGCCTGAGTTCCAAAACGGCGGAGGCCGGAGTCGAGGTTGAGGGAAGCAGCGAGGCATCGGACGCTGCGCAAGCCGACCCTCAGACCGGTTCGCAGCGCCAATCGAAAATCGCCCAGTGCCGGGACAACAGCGACTGTCCCGCGCAGCTACCGCGCTGCGATCGTTCGGCAGAGCGCTGCGTAGAATGCGTGCTCAACGCCGACTGCCCGCTGCGAAAGCTGTGTGCGCAAAACACCTGCATCGAGACCCGCGTTTGTGATTCGAGCCTCGATTGCGACGCCAGCGACGGGGTCTCGATTGTGTGCGACACGGCCCTCCGAAGTTGCGTGCAGTGCCTGCGTGAAGCCGACTGCCCAGGCGACGAGACCTGCGGCAACGCCCAGTGCTGGCCCCGGTGCGAATCGGACACCACCTGCACCCCGCTGGGTCTGCTTTGCGACCGCAGCGCGGGCTACTGCAGGCCTGCGGACAGCGTCGAATCCACGCCACCAACCCAAAGCTCCATGGACGCCGGTGTGATCACAGCCGACGCCATGGTGGACGCCATGGTGGACGCCATGGTGGACACCATGATGGACGCCATCGACGCATCGGCGCCCGACAGCTCGGTGCCAAACGCGGACGCAACCGTGGACGCGGGCCCGCCTGCTCCAGTGAACGTATTGGTGATCTTCGACAAGTCGGGCAGCATGGACCAGGCGTGGACGACCGACTCGAAATGGTCAGTCGGAGGACAGGCCGTGGCCCAGGGGCTCGAACCATTCACCGACCGCCTGCGAGCAGGGGCGATCTTCTTTCCGCAGCCCGGCTCCTGTGACGTCGCCGCGTTCGACGATGCTCAGCAACTCGCCTTTCGATCAGGAGCCGAGTTCCTGGCAGCCTGGGAGTCGGCATTGACCACCCAGCTACCCAACGGCAGCACGCCCCTGGGTGTCGCGCTCCAAGTGGCCGATGCCGCGCTCACCACTGCACTCGCCTCGGCCGATGCTTCAACCTGGCCCACGGATGTGATCCTGGTGACCGATGGCGAGCCGAATTGCTCTGCCGATATCACGGAAGCGCTTGCGCTGGTCGCGGGATGGGCGGCTGTGGGTATCGAGACGCTTGTGATCGGATTGCCCGGATCCAGTGGGGCGGCCGACACGCTCGATTCCATCGCAGCCGCCGGCGGAACCGGCTCCCACATCGCCGCGACGGATGCGATGACGCTGAGCCAGACGATCACCAATAGGCTGTGAGCGGGGCGTTTCTTGCGGAGCTGAGCGACGCGAGCCCCGGGAGGCCCCCGGCTGGGAACCGCGGCCACCGTGAACACTGCGGCCCCGATGGGGGCCTACGCGAGCAGTTCAGCACAATCCCAGGCGTCGATCAGAGCCATGACAGCGGTGTGTGCGCCAAATGCAACCTCATCGGGTACGTGGTCCGCGGCGAGCTGCGAGAGCGGGGTGCGCAGGCCGTCGAGCAGTGCGTGCCTGAAGTCTTCCTCGCAGCGCTCGAGGGGATAGCCCTTCACGCCATGCTCGAGCAATCCTGCGTAGTAGCGGTGGAGAATGCCGGCCGAGATGTCGTGGCTCCAGCAGATTGGGTCGGTCCACAGAAGGTAAAAGGCCAGGTCCCACGCGCATGGGCCCATGCGGCAACTGCCCCAGTCGATCAACACGGCGTCCGCGCGAATGCCTTCACGTGGGAAGAGGACGTTGCCGACGTGGGGATCGCCGTGCAGCAGCGCGAAGCCGCGGCGCGTTTCGAGCCGCGCCACGAGTTCGGGTGACCTTCGCTCGAGATAGCGACGATAGAGAGCGTCGTCGCGCTCGTGCAGCCTCTCCCCGAGACGCCGTCGCACTTGCGGGCAGTGCTCCCGAAGCCATGGCAGCGAGCGGCACGTCGTTGCCGCCGGATCGTTTGCACGTTGTCCAAAGCCCAACAGCTCCCCCTCGAAGCGGGCAGCGTGAAGCGTGGCCAGCCTGGCCGCCGCGGTCAAAAGCCGCGGCGACAACGAGGACGTGCACTTCGCCGACACCGTCAAGGGCAGCGACTGGGGCTGCGATCAAGACGTGGCGCGCATGTTCGCCGAGACCGCCCCCAAGGCAATCCGCGAGCTGGCAACCTGGGGCGTGCCCTGGAGCCGCGTGCGCGCCGGCGACCGCGAGGTGGTCGTCAACGGCGAGCGCGTCACCATCACCGAACCCGCCGATTCCCAGGGGCTTATCACCTCGCGCGACTTCGGCGGCACCAAGAAGTGGCGCACCTGCTTCACCGCCGACGACACCGGCCACACCATGCTCTACGCGATGGACAATAAAGCCATCGAGCTGGACATCCCGGTCCACGAGCGCAAGGAAGCGCTGGCGCTGATCCACGAGGGCGGCATCTGCCACGGCGCCGTCGTGCGCGACCTCATCAGCGGCGAACTCATCGCCTACGTGGCCAAGGCCACGGTGATCGCCACCGGCGGCTACGGCCGCATCTACGCCGTGTCGACCAACGCCATCATCTGCGAGGGCATGGGTTCGGCCATCGCGCTCGAGACCGGCGTCGCAGCGCTGGGCAACATGGAAGCAGTTCAGTTCCACCCCACGGCCATTGTACCGGCGGGCATTCTCACCACCGAGGGCTGCCGCGGCGACGGCGGCCTCTTGCGCGACGTGGACGGCTACCGCTTCATGCCGGACTACGAGCCGGGCAAGAAAGAACTCGCCTCCCGCGACGTGGTCTCGCGCCGCATGACCGAGCACATGCGCAAGGGCAAGGGCGTGCCCAGCCCCTACGGCGACCACCTTTGGCTAGACATCACCCTGCTCGGGCGCGCGCACATCGAAAAGAACCTGCGCGAGGTCAAGGAGATCTGCCAGTACTTCCCGGGCATCGACCCGGTGAAAGACTTCATCCCCGTGCGCCCCACGCAGCACTATTCCATGGGCGGCGTGCGCACCAAGGCCACCGGCGAGAGCCCTGCCCTGCGCGGCCTGTTCTCGGTCGGCGAAGCCGCCTGCTGGGACATGCATGGCTATAACCGCCTGGGCGGCAACTCCGTGGCCGAGACCGTCGTGGCCGGCATGATCGTGGGCGAGCACATCGCCGACTACTGCGACGTCGCCGACGTGAACCTGGCCACCCGCGTGATCTCGGACTTCCTCGGGCGCGAGCAGGCCAAGATCGACGCCATCATGAACCGCGACAGCGGCGAAAACGCCTGGGCGCTGCGCGCCGAGATGGAACAGATCGTGATGGACAAGGTGGGCATCTTCCGCAACCAGGCGGAGCTCGATCAGGCCGTCGAGGAACTCACCGCGCTCTACAAGCGCAGCCGCAACATCGTTTGTCGGAACAAGGCCCGCCACTCCAACCCGGAGCTGGCTGCATCGCTGCGCGTCCCGCGAATGCTCAAGCTCGCCCTGTGCGTGGCCAAGGGCGCCCAAGCGCGCACCGAGAGCCGCGGCGCCCACGCCCGCGAGGACTACCCCAAGCGCAACGACCGCGACTGGCTCAAGCGCACCCTTGCGTATTGGAAGAGCGAGGACGCCGAGGGCCCGACCCTGGAGTACGAACCCCTCGACATCATGAAGATGGAACTGCCGCCCGGCTCCCGGGGCTATGGCAAGGACCAGACGATCCACCACCCCGACACCGCACGGCGCGAAAGAGAAATCGAAGCCTTCAAGGCCGCAAACCCCAACGCCGACCGCTTCGAGATTCAACGGTCGTTCAACCCCATCGACCTGCCGGAGCGCCTCCGGGGCAAGAACGAGCGTGTCGCCATTGGCTACGAGTGTGAACGTACGAGTGAACGAGGCCGCGAAGTGTCAAACGGGTGCGGATCCGTTGATGCGACGCCGAAAGCCAATAATTTCAAGCGGTTGAGCGTCGTGCAAGGATGAAAACGGGGCTCCTCCGGGGTATCTCTGTCGTAGTCCTGAACGTATTGCCGCAAATCAGCCCGGAAATTCCGCAAGTCTCAGGCTCCTCTGAGGGGGTTGCTCGAGCGCCTTTTGGCGCCGGCCTCGCCGG